>Ga0268288_10047_pt1 | contig 134645 bp, 119 predicted proteins | sample BraspS3V5C_FD_191349 | JGI IMG/M metagenome (GOLD analysis project Ga0268288, IMG submission 191349) | Soil microbial communities from Anza Borrego Desert, Southern California, United States - Bradyrhizobium sp. S3-V5C | ecosystem: Environmental > Terrestrial > Soil > Desert | place: USA...
CACGCCAGCGCCCATGGTACTGTGTCTCAAGACACGGGAGAGTCGGTCGCCGCCAGACCCGCACAACGCAGTCCACCAACATTCCCTCACCACGATCACCGATCCGGCCCCCGGACACCGCGCCCGCACAGGCGCCGCTTTCCACCGGAACGCTCCACCTCTCAACCTGAATTCGCGCAGCGGAAACGCCGCTGCCGACCGAAGATCGCGCGCTGGATCGGCCGTGATCATATGCCGATCCTCCTGGAAATGACGTGCACCCGCGAAAGCGGCTTCGATGCAGCGCGGTGCGCCGGCTGATCCTGGACTCCTGCGCCGTCCGCGTGCTCTTCGACGACACGTCTCGGCTCCTCGGCCGATCGCCGGTCGCCCTGCCCTGGGCGGACGACCGCGCTCACGCCGCGGGCATGGCCTTGAGGCCTGTACAGCAAACCTCTATTATGGTGCTGCTGTACTGGTCCTCTGGTCAGTGCGGGACCGAGCATCGCATGCCGTACCATCCAGACACGCCGTCACGGTCGGGCGCCGGCAAGGTACCTGGATCGCCGCGCCTCGAGGCTGATGGCCGCTCAGTTCGCCCACCCACGGCGACCGGCCCCGCAGAGACCCACCCGCGTGGTCTGCCTGTGTGGGATCTCGACGCGGCGGCTGACCCAGACTCGCCGTTCGACCCGGACTGGTTCCGAGGGGAGCTCGTGCGATTGCTGCCCCACTTGAGGCGATTTGCAGGATCGATGACGAAGGTCGCAGATCGAACTGAGGACTTGGTCCAAGAGACACTGCTCAGATCCTGGCTGGCTCAGGACCGCTTCCCTCCTGGCGGCGATCTCCGAGCGTGGACATTCGCGATCATGCGAAGCAGCTTCTACTCGGCGAGACGCGGCGCCATCGATGGGCCCGGCATCGTCGACGCTTCATCCGGTAGGCCATGCGTGAACTCCGTGTTGCCGATCCGGAAAGGCCGCCGACCGGGAGTTTGATCGCGACGGCGCTCCTGGCTGAACCTTCGTGTGAGCGGCCATCCTCTTTCCCGGCTGCAAACCGCGTCGTGCGCGTGGATGGCTGATCGCGCCGCTATCGGCGTGATGCGCGACGAAGGCGGTCCTCGAAACGATCGCGCGGTCATGAGATTCCGCGGCGTTCGTCGGACCTCGCTCTCTCATCGGGAGTGGATGTCGAGGTGGTGCGCGTCGACGCCGTGATCCGCGATCCCGATCAGGCCGACGTCTCCGTGGTGGCCGCTGTCGGCCGGTGCGTGGCTCGGTCCGGCCGACGGGCCGGGTCTGTTGTCGGACGCGAAGACGAGGTCACCGTTCGGGTCGACGCTTGCGGTCGGTCGCGAGCTGTGACCTCCGCCGCGGGGCGGGGCGATCTGCTCGGCATGCGGTGCTTGGTCACGGCTCATCTCGGCCGAGATCCCCGACTCCTGGCGGGCGATCGGCGGGTTCGGAGCCACTTGAGGACCGACGTTCACGGCTCCACCGGCATGGTCGTGCGCTGCATCGTTCGGATCGCCGAGATGCCGTGGACCGGACACCGCGTCGACCGTTCGGCCTGCCGTGTTGCTCGACGGGATCCCTGTGTCGGTGCCGGTCGCCGCGCTCGGTTCGGCCACATTCTGCGGAGGCGGTCCGTTCTCCTGGGGATGCCCGGATGCCTCGGCGCCTCGACCGGGCCCTGCGTCGGTCTGAGCGTGCCCGGAATCGGCGGCGCTCGGCTGCGCCGGCGCGTCGTCTGACGGCGGGGCACGGTTCGCGTCGGTGGCCGTGGCGTGGCTGCCAACATCCCGCGCTCGCGCTTCCGTATCCTGGAGATGCCCCGACACCTCGGCGCTCCGTCCCGGTTCGGCGGCCTGCCCGTGCGCGGGCTCGGCAGCGCTCGCCTGCGCCTGCGCGTGATCTGACGGTGTGGCCGGGTCGGGGTTGCTCGCCGTCACCGGACCGCCGGCATCCTGCGCGTGCGGTCCGGTGTCCTGACCATGTCCGGGCGCCCCGGCGCTCCGCCCGGGTTCGGCGGCTTGCCCGTGCGCTGGATCGGCAGCGCTCGCCTGCGCCTGCGCGTGAGCTGACGGCGTGGCCGGGTCGGGGTTGCTCGCCGTCACCGGACCGCCGGCATCCTGCGCGTGCGGTCCGGTGTCCTGACCATGTCCGGGCGCCCCGGCGCTCCGCCCGGGTTCGGCGGCTTGCCCGTGCGCTGGATCGGCAGCGCTCGCCTGCGCCTGCGCGTGAGCTGACGGCGTGGCCGGGTCGGGGTTGCTCGCCGCGACCGGACCGCCGGCATCCTGCGCGTGCGGTCCGGTGTCCTGACCATGCCCGGGCGCCGCGGCGCTCCGCCCGGGTCCGACTGCCTGCGTGTGACCTGGATCGGCAACGCTCACCTGCGCATTCGCTGACGGTTGGCCTTGGACCGTGTCGGCCCCGGTGCCATGACCGTCGGTATCCTGCGCGTGCGGTGTCGTGTCCCGGAGATGTCTCGGCGCCTCGGCGCTGCGGCCCGGTTCCGCCCCGGCCTGCGAGTGACCTGCCTCGCCAGCACTCACCCTGTTCTGGGCGGGACCTGCCTGTGCGGCGGCTGAGTCTGTATCTGGACCGGCGGCGGTGCCGTGGCCGACGACGGCCTGGCCGTGACCTGCATCCGCCCTCTCCCCCCGCGCCTGCGCGCTGACTTGCGGCTGAGCGGGATCCGCATCGGTGCTCCAGCCCTGTTCGTGCGCGACCCGCGTTCGCGGCGCCGAGCTCTCGAGATGCCCTGGTGTCTCGGCGGTCCGTCCCGATTCCGCGCCAGCCTGCCCGTGTCGCGGATCCGCATTGTTCGCGCGAGCCTGTGCGACGTCTGCCGCGGGGGAAGGGCTCACGCTGTCAGGTGTCTCGTGATCGCTCGGATCGGACTGGGCAGAGCCCGCCGTTCGATGCCCGGGAGCCTCGGCGCTCCGTCCGGGACCGACCTGCGCTTGGCCCGGATCGGCAGCGCTGGTCTCGACCTGCGCGATGCCGGACGGTTGACCCGGATCCGCGCTGCCGGCCGAGCCGCGACCGTCCGCCTCCCGTTGGACCGCTGCTGTTTCCTCCCGATGTCCCGGCGCTTCAGCGCTCCGGCCGGGTCCATCGCCGTTTTGACCGCCGCCAGCCCCCGCAGCCTCCACTCGGCCCTGCGCGGTGCCCGCAGAAGGGCTCTCACCAGCGACCGTTGTTGCGTTGTGGCTGTCCGTGCCGTGCTGCTCCCGTTCGGGTGCGCCCGCGCCTCTGCCCGAGGGATCCGCATCCGGGCTCGCCTCGGGTCGTGCTCGTTCGTCTGGAAAGGTGCTCGCCCGCGAGCCGTTGTTCGAGTTTCCTGACTGCGCCTCCCCGGTCGCGAGCAGCGCATGTTTCGATTCGGGTTGTGCGGCGGAGTTGAGGCCATTGACCTGGGCGGGCGGAGCTTCGGACGCACCAGGCCCGGTCGTCGCGTTCGCGCTCCGGACTTGCGGTCCGGCCTCACCGGTCGCGCTTGGCGATGGCGCTGGCTGTTCCCGCGCTTGGGCGTCCCCCGATGCCACGGCACTGCCGTCCGATCCGGCATCCGGAGAGGACGATGAACCCGCCGCGCGGGCTGCGCCCGCCTCCACACCGTGCACCAGGGGCTGATATGCGGGCTCCGTGCCTGCCCGCGCCGGCCCCGTGGCTGAGGCCGGATCTCTGAGGCCGATCGATCCAAAATCCGCAGCATCGGGTCGGGCGGCAACGACCGAGATCGGTTCGACCGTTACGGAACCGGAGGCGCCGCTCGTCGGACCTTCGTGCCGGCCGGAGCTGTGCGGTCCACCGGCCTGGACCGGGCTCAGCGCTCCGCCCGCCGTCGGCGATACGCCGCCCTGGTCCTCCGGGAAGGCCTTGATGCCACCCGGTGCGCCGAGATCTGATGGCGCTTCGGTTCCCTGCGCCGGGTGGTCGGCGAGGGCGTCCACAGCGAAGACCATCGCCGAGAACACGATGATCCCGACTTGCTTGCGATGCGCGTCGCGGTCTTCGGCATCACCGGTGTCGCGCGCTTCGGACGGCCCTTGCTGATGCGCCTGGCCCGCGTGAGGGGCCTGGGACGCGCTCTCGGTCGACCGGGCCTCGTCAGCGGCGCGGGCGTCGTCGGGCGACAGGCTCAGGGCCGCGGCCGCGACGAGGGCGGCGAGCAGCGCCGCCGGGTGAACCGAGAGCTTCGTCTCACCGGCACTCTGCGGGATCGGGAGAAGCTCGGGATAGCGTCGGGCGATCTCGTTGATGAGAGCGCGAAAATCGCTGCCCCGCATCGGGCTGTCCAAGACCTCGGACGCGATGACGTAGCTGCCGTCGATCCTGGCGAAGTGCATGACGGCGTCGCCATCCGGCCGGCAGAAGACGAACCAGGGATCCGCCTCGTCGCTCAGGCCCTGCTCGCTCCCGATCTGCAGGCCGGCCCGGACCAGGGCGGCCTCGACGCGGTAGAATTCCGCGAGTTCCTGCTGCGACCAGCCACCCCGGCACGTCGCCGCGGGTCGGAAGAATGAGATGACCGCGCCCATCGGGACCTCACGTCCGCACAGTGACTGAGAAGCAGGGTCTAGCGCTCATGGAAACTGCGTCCCAGAGCGTCGAAGAACGGAGCCACCAGATAGTCGAGCGCGGTGCGCTCGCCGGCCGAGACGACGACCTCGGCAGGCAGGCCGGCCAGGAGGCGTGACCGTACGTCGTCCGGGAGTTGGCGGTCGTCGATCTCGACGGTGCCGGCGAAGTAGGCGTGTTTCGTGCCGTCGTCGATCAGGCGATCGCGGGACACCATCGTCAGCGTGCCGAAGATCGCCGACATGCGGCGCGTCTGAAAAGCCGGGAACTTCACCTCGGCCCGCAGGCCGGCATGGACCGCCTCGAGATCGTTCGGCGCGAACTGCACGCTGATCACCAGCCTGTCGTTCGTCGGAACGATCTCCATCAGCGGCTCGCCCGAGCGGACCACCTGCCCGATCGTGTAGACCTTCAAGCCCTGGATGACGCCCTGATGCGAGGCCCGGACCTCGTGCCGACGGAGGACATCCTGGGCCACGATGAGCTTCTCGCGCAGCTCGGCGATCTTCTGCCGCGTGTCCAGGAGCTGTGCAGTCAGCGCCTCCTGTAGCTTCTGTTTAAGCTGCGCGGTCTGCATCCCCGCTTCGTTGATGCCGTTCTGCGCCTTGGCGGTCTCCGCCACGGACCGCCCGATCACGCCTTCCAGGCGCGCGTGCTCGCGTTCCATCATCAGGACGCGCGAGAGCGGGATGAGGTTCTTCTCGCGCAGGCCGCGCAGGCCCTCCAGCTCCTGCTTGATCAGGGCGACCTGCTGCTCGACCGAGGCCTTCTCGACCGCGAGCCCGGAAATCTCCGTCCTCAACTGGGTGACGCGCGCCTGGATGAGGGCGAGCTGCGCCTGGAAGGACCCGCGCCGCTCCGACAGCTGGCTGGCCTGATCGTCGATCATCCCGGCGACGGCCGGCTCAGCGCGCCGCGCCGCGATCTCCGGCGGCAGGAGCAGGTCTTGCGCCTGGCTCTGCTCCGCACGGAGGCGGGCTTCGAGGATCAGGGCCGCGTCGAGCTGGCCACGGAGGAGATCGTTGCTGGCACGCGATTGCACCGGATCGATGCGGAGCAGGACATCGCCCGCGCGGACCGTCTGTCCGTCCCGGACCAGCACCGCCTGGACGATGCCACCTTCGAGATGCTGCACCACCTTGCGGCTGCCTTCCGCGACCACCACCCCGGGACTGATGACCGCCCGGTCGAGGCGCGCGAACGTGGCCCAGGTGCCGACTACTCCGAACGTCGCGACGATGAGCGCGTAGCCGGCCACCGCGTAGGCGCGCCAGTTCGTCAGGCCGGTGACACCCGGCCGCTCTCCATCGGGCGCTTTCTGGACAGGTGACGGGCTCAAGATCGCGGCGCGCGGGACGGTCATCGCTTACCCCGCGCTCCGCTGCCCGTCGGAGCCTCGGTGGCTCTGGGACGTCGTGGGGCCGACGGGCGGCACCAGGGTCGGGACAGGCCTCTGGCCGGTGATGTGGCCGAGGATCTGATTGGGCGGTCCGGAGAGTTGGACGCGGCCCTCGCCCATGAGCAGGATATGGTCGGCCTCCTCCAGCAGGCTCATCTTGTGGGTCACCATCACGACCGTCGCCCCGGACTGCTTCAGGGCCGCGACGGCGCGCATCAGCGCCGCTTCGCCGTGCTGGTCGAGACTCGCATTCGGCTCGTCGAGCACGACCAGGCTCGGCTCGCCGTAGAGGGCCCGGGCCAGAGCGATGCGCTGCCGCTGCCCTCCGGACAGACCGTGTCCCCCGCGCCCGATCACCGTGTTGTAACCCTCCGGCAGGGACTGGATCAGCTCGTGACAGCCAGCCCTTCGGGCAACCTCGATGACGCGCGCATCGTCCAGGGCGGCGAAGCGCGCGATGTTCTGCGCGACGGTCCCGTCGAACAGCTCAACGTCCTGGGGCAGGTAACCGACATGCTGCCCGAGCAGAGCCTTGTCCCAGTGGCCCAGGTCGGAGCCGTCGATGCGCACCGTGCCTTCCAGCAAGGGCCAGACACCGGTGAGCGCGCGCACGAGCGTCGATTTGCCGGCGGCACTCGGGCCGATGATCCCGACGACGCTGCCGGGCTCGAGCCGGAAGCTCACGTCCTCGAGGATGGCTCGCGACGCTCCGGGGGCGGCCACCGAGATGGTCTCGGCCTCGATCAGGCCGCGCGGTCGCGGCAACACGAGGCGGCGCGTCTCCGAGCCGGCGACGGCGATGAGATCGGTCAGTCGCCGATAGCTGGCCCGCGCCGCCGTGAAGCCCTTCCAGTTTCCGACGACAGCCTCGATCGGCGCGAGGGTGCGGCCGATGATGATGGACGCGGCGATCATCGACCCGGCCGAGATCTCGCGGTGCATCGCGAGATACGCGCCGATGCCGAGCACCAGGGTCTGCAGGAGCATGCGGATGAACTTCGTGGCGGCGACGATCAGGCCCGCGCGATCGCTCGCGCGCGCCTGGAGGAGCAGAACATCGTCGTGACGCCGGCTCCAGAGCCCGCGCATGGACGCCACCATGCCCATGGCCTGGAGCACTTCACCGTTTCGAAAGACCGTCGCGGCGCTCTGCCCCGCCTCGCGCGAGGCCTGACTGGCGGCGTCGAGCGTCCGGCGGGTCGCGACCTCGTTGAGCAGCGTGAGGCCCAGGATCGTGCCGCCGCCCACGAGCGCCATCCAGCCGAACCAGGGGTGCAAGATGAAGCAGGCGAGCAGGAAGATCGGGATCCAGGGCAGATCGCAGAACGCCAGCATGCCGCTTCCGGTCAGGAACTCCCGCAGGATGTCCACGTCGCGCAGCGCCGTGTCGTGCTGCGCGCCGGGCCTGACCAACGTGCCGCGATGGGCAGCATCGAAGATCGGCGTGGCAATCTTCTGATCGAACACGACGCCGCCGCGTACCAGGAGGCGGGCGCGCAGCATCTCCAAGATCGCGTAGACGGCCAGGCCGAACGCCGCGATCAGCGTGATCCCCGCCAGGGTTGTCTCATTCCGGCTCGGGATCACGCGGTCGTAGATCTGGAGCATGTAGAGCGGGCTGACGAACAGCAGCAGATTGATGAAGAGCCCGAACAACACGGCGGTCGTCAGGACCGGCCGCAGGGAGCGCAGGCCGACGGTCAGTGCCGATTGCAGCGCATGATCGCCCATACTGCCCTCTTCCTGCGATCGTTCGGCACGACCGGCGACACCCGGTGGCTCAGATTCCCGTCCTGCTCGCGTCCGTGACCCGCGGGCGCTCAGATCAGCGAGCGTGGGTCACGTGTCCGATTCTCGACAATCATGGGCCGCTATTTGGAGACACTGACCGGTATTGCGGCATTCCGCGCCTCTGTTCAAACCGTTTCCTACGGGATGATGATAGCGCTGGTCGGATACCTGCCAAGCATCGGGTCGCGTTCGGGGGCGACGGTCGACGGCGCGTGTCTGGACAGCGCGACGCCGGGTCGGCTATATGGTTTTTGCTGTATAAGCGCCGCGCTGAGTGGCGTCGGTCGGCAGGAAGGCGAGACTCCGTGTATGCTCATCAGCAACGCCTGGACTCCGAGGAGGTGCTGGAGCTGCGTCGGGAGGGCGGGCGCTATTTGAAGGAACTTCGGGAGGCACGCGGCCTGTCGCAACGACAGCTCGCAGCGCTGGTCGGTGCGGACTACTACACCTTCATCTCGCAGCTGGAGACCGGGCGCGGCCGGATACCTCCGGATCGGTACCGCGCCTGGGCCGAGGCGCTGGCGATCGAGCCGAGAGCGTTCGTCCGGAGCGTCATGCGCTTCTACGACCCGATCACCCACGAGATCCTGTTCGGCGATCCGGCCGGGAAGCCCGGGACCGGCGAGGCGTAGGCCATCGACGCTCTCAAGGTGAGGATCGCTCGGATGAGCGAGGCGCGCGTGACGGTTCCCGGCAAGGAGACGACCAGCCGCGCGGGCTCAGGACGTGGAGTGACCCGCATCGTGCATCGTCTGTGACCCGAAGGCCGAGGCGTCCTCAGGGGTCGCGTCGGCAGCAGAGACGGGTGCGCCGATCGCCGCCATCAGCATTCGCAGCCCTTCGATCCATGTATCGGCCTCCGCTCGGGAGACACACCCGGTGCGGCGAACGGTTTTTCCGGATTCAAGTTTCACGACAACATCGAACCGGCCATCCGGTCTGTCCGTGATCCAATATTCTACATTCTGCGGCATCGAAGCTGCTCTGAAGTTCCTCATCTGGCGGGCCACAGCGGCGCCGCGCGCGCAGCTCGCAGTCTCGTGGGGATCGCGCACCGCTCCCGACGCCGTATTCCGTTCACCGTGACACGACATTCGTCGCTCGGACTCGGGGAACATCGCCGTTCGAGCCGCCCTGGACGCGAAGATCTTCGGGACCCGCTCACTTCATCATTGACACCTCCCATCCGATCGAAGCGAGGCCCAACGCTCGGGCCGCCGAGAACGATCCCGCATTTGCAGGGTTAGATGTTCACTGTACAGTCAGGTGGCTGGCCCTATCTGCGGAGATGAACGCTCGATGACGCGCGCATCCGGGTCGGTCCCGTCGGATGGCCCGATGCCGCTGCGGGCCGCCGAGCGGGCCCCAGGGCGGGCCGGGATCGGGGCGTGCGACGAGCGCTTTGAAAGGACGTGACTTGACGGACACGTTGGTTGCTCAAGACGGAGAGGCCCGTCGGCCGAGCCGGCAGGATCCCCCGGAACTGGCCGCTCTACCGGCCGGCGTGCGGGATCATCTCGGTCTGCAGTTGCGCGTCGCCTACGAGGCCGTGACACGGGCACAGACACCGCCGCGTCTGCTGGAGCTCGTCGCGCAGCTCGATGCGGCGCTGGAGGGACCGCAACGGGACTACGCCGCCGTTTTTCGCGACGGCCTGACCGAGGCACTCCCCGGCCTGCGCGCCTTCGCCCTCTCGCTCGTGGGCGATGCCTCGCGCGCCGACGATCTGGTCCAGGAGACGGTGCTCCGGGCCTGGGCGCGACAGGAGCTGTTCATACCGGGCTCCAACCTGAAGGCGTGGCTGTGCACCATCCTGCGCAACCAGTTCTACACCGAATGCCGCAAGCGGAAGCGCGAGATCGAGGACGTGAACGGCGCTGTCGCGGCGCAACTCACCGCCCCGGCAGCTCAGGAGCACGGTTCGGATCTGCAGGTCGTCTGGTCCCACATCGGCAAGCTGCCGGAACTGCAGCGGGAGGCCCTGCTCCTGGTCGGGGCACAGGGCCTGACCTACGAGGCGGCCGCTGAGGTGATGGGCTGCCAGACCGGGACCGTGAAGAGCCGGGTGAGCCGCGCCCGTGCCCTGCTCGTCGCGCATCTCGCCTGAGAGCGGCGTGCTGCTCCGAGGGGATCACGGAAGGCGCCGAACCTCGGCGCCACCGGGATCCTCGTCGCCTGGCCGGATCGGAGCGGTGAGATGAGGCGCGCGACGCGCGAAGCCCTCGGAGGTCTCGGAAAGACATCCGGCCCTCGCCGCTGATACGGGCACCCTGGCGCACGCCCCTCCCCCGCCCGCTTCGAACCGCACGGGCGTCTGTCGGGGGCGCCGACCGCGACATCGCGGCCGTGATGCTCGATCGCTCGTCCCGCGGTCCAGCGCTCACCCTTCGGCAAGGTTCGAGCCCGCCCGGTGTTGACCGCCGCGAGATTGGCCGCGCGTCCCGGGCCGATTCACAGGTCATCGCGGGTGAGGCTGCGGAGCAGGTCGCCCTTAACAAACCCCTCCATCCCCGCACGAATCTCTGCCGCCGCTGGACTCGGTTTGCAGAATCGGTCCACATGAACAGTCACGTTGGCAGAATCGGGCGGGGACCGATGACCGCAGAGGAACGGCTGGCAGAGCTGAAGGCGGCGGATATTCGCCGTCAGACACGTCGCAGGGAGGCTCTCAAGCAGAAGGGCATGACCCAGCAGAACGTGTGGCTGAAGCCGTCGGTCAAGGCTGTCATCGACCAAGCGATCCAGAACGGTCGGTTCAAGAGCCGCACCGAGGCGATCGAGTGGGCGCTCGCGTCTGCCTTCGAGGAGAAATCGGCATGACGTAACGGGCAAAGCAGAAGGCCCCGAGGCGGGAACCTCGAGGCCTTTGGACCTGACATACCCTGGGATGGGGCGCGACAGGCGATTCGCACCCCCTTTATGCCCCCTCCCCCAGGCCGTCGTCAAGAACACCCTTCGGGGTGAACGGTCCCGCTTTGCCTCCTGAGAGGAGGCGGTTGAGGTGGAGACAGTTCATTCCGGTGGCCGGCCGCTCACGCGCGCCGCGCTCGCCGGCCGGAGACGCGCGCTCGAGGCCGGGCGAACGATCTCGCGCAGGGAGCTCTCGGCCGCCGGCCGGGACGCCGCCAAGGCCCTGCGCCTGCGCCCTGCCCTGCGCGCCATCCTCTCGGCGCTCTGCGCCGTGTGGGGCGAGCAGGGGTGGGAGCGCCTGGTGGTCTGGCCGTCGAACGAGCACCTGTGCGGAATGACCGGGCTGTCGGAGCGCGCGCTCCGCTACGGGTTGCGCGACCTCGTGGCCCTGGAGGTCATCACGCCCCGGGACAGCGCGAACGGCAAGCGCTTCGCCATCCGGGCACCGGGCGGCGCCATCATCGACGCTTACGGCTTCGACCTCACGCCGATCGTTGCCCGACAGGGCGAATGGACAGAGGTGCTCGCTGAGGCGACCGCGCGAGAAGTCCGGAGACGTCGGTCGTTCGATCTCCTGACCGTCCGCCGCCGCGCTGTGTCGGAGGCCCTCACCGCCCTCCGCACGCGCTTTCCGAGAACGGACGTGGCCGATCTGCTCGCAGCGCAGGAATCGCTGGAGCTGAGTACGCCGAGCCGCAGAGCGTCGAACGCCGAACCGGATCTCGTCCTTGAGGCTTGGGGGGAACTTCAGATCATGACGGAGGAACGGTTCTATCAAGCCGCCTCTGCCGGCATATCCAGCCGCCAATTAGAACAAGACACCGGATCTCCTACCGATCCTTGTGCAAGGGCTCCCGAGAAGGAGCCTGGGCCAATCCACCTGCCCGAACCGGGTCTCATCGCGGCTGCCTGCCCGGTGGCTGGTGAATTCGGCGTTAAGCTCAGAACGGAGGCGGACGTCATCGAGGTCGGCCGTCTGATGCGGGGCGGGATCGGGGCGCATCCCTCCGCCTGGGGTGAGGCCTGTGAGGCCCTCGGTCCGTTCCGGGCCTCGGTGCTCGTACTGATCGTCGCGCAGCTGCACGACGACGACGTGCGGCGGGGTGAGATTCGAATCCGGAATCCGGGGGGCTACTTCAGGCAGCTCGTCCGCCTGTGTTCCGAAGGTCGCTACGGACTCGAAGCCGAACTCATGGCGATGCGGCGGAGGAAGATGACGTGAGCCGAGCGGGCCGGTGGCCGGCTCCCGCGCGTCGCGGACCGGTATCGGTGTGGGGCGACGTTCCCACCCGCGTCCCCTGCCCTGCTTTCAGGAGGCGCATTCAGGAATCGTCCGCCGCGCAGGGCCCGGCCGCCCGGGGCTGGACAGGTCCGCGCGAATCGGGCTCATCCTATCGCTTGCGGTGATCTGGGCATTTCAACCGTTTCACCGTGAACGAGATAGGGCCGATGAACCAGCATCTCTCCGGCGGGCGGCTCGTGCCTGCGCCAAATCAGACCGCCGGCGACGATGCTCGGCTGCTCGGTGCGAAACTGCGCGAGATCGCGTCCGTCGTGTTCTCGCCGTCCGAGGCCAAGACGCTCCGGCGTTTCACCTCCGGTGAGGTCGCGCGCATCCTGGGCGTCACCGACAGTCGGATCCGGCAACTCTCCCCCGACCTTCTCGTCTCCGAGCCCGAGGTCGCGCCGGGTGGACGACGGATGTACACGCTGGCCGACATCCACGCCCTGCGCGCGCATCTCGATGAGATCGACCGCGTGGGACGCCGCTACCTGCCACACCGCGATGCCGACCGAGGTGAGCATCTGCAGATCATCGCCTGCGTCAACTTCAAGGGCGGTTCAGGCAAGACAACGACCGCCGCGCACCTCGCCCAGTCGCTCGTGCTGCGCGGCTACCGCGTGCTCGCGGTCGACCTCGACCCGCAGGCCAGCCTCTCCACGCTGCTCGGCGTCCGACCCGAGAACGAGCGCGAGCCCTACCGCACCATCTATGATGCAATCCGCTACGGCGAGGAGCGGTGCGGCCTCGGCGCGGTCATCCGGCCGACCTACTTCACGGGACTGGACCTGGTGCCGGCCGATCTGGAACTTGAGGTTTTTGAGTTCGAGGCGCCCAACCACATGGCGCGGCGGAAGGCGAACGATCCCGAGCCGCCGTTCTTCGTGCGGGCCGGACTCGCTCTGGAGGAGGTCGCGGACCGCTACGACGTCGTCGTGATCGATTGTCCGCCGCGCCTCGGCTACCTCACCATCGCGGCTCTGTGCGCGTCGACCTCGCTCCTCATCACGATCCATCCGCAGATGCTCGACGTCTCGAGCATGCGCCAGTTCCTCACGATGATGGACGAGCTGATGGAGCCGGTGCGTGAGCAGGGGGGCGTGCGCACCCACGACTGGTTCCGCTACCTCGTCACGCGCTTCGAGCCGCAGGACACCCCGCAGACCGAGGTGGTCGCGATGTTGCGCGGCCTGTTCGGCGAGCGCGTTCTGACCAAAGCCATGCTGCAGTCGGCCGCGGTTTCGAACTCGGGCCTGCGCGGCCAGACCGTGTACGAAACACCGCTTCGTCGCGACGAGGTGACGGGTTCGACCTACCGCCGCGCGCTCGACGCGCTCGACGCGGTCAACAGTGAGATCGAGACCTTGATCGCACGTGCATGGGGCCGGGTATGAGCCAGAAGAAGCGCCTGAGCGCGATCATGGGCGCGCCGATCCAGACGGATGTGGCTTCGCCCGCGCATCCCGATTCTTCAACGGCTTACCCCCCTGTGACAGGTGTCACACCCCCTCCCCCGGTGGCGGAGAAGCGGCCCGCGGCGGCGCGCTCGATCGCCGCCATGTGGGCGGCGGCCCGTCCTGTAGCCGCGCAGGACGGGGCCGTGGTGGAACTCGATCCGGGTCTGTGTGAGCCATCCGCCATCGCCGACCGGGTGCCCGACGCGACGGACGCGACGTTCGAGGCCTTCGTGGATCAGATCCGGGAGGAGGGCCAGCATACCCCGATCCTCGTTCGCCGGCATCCGACCAAGCCCGACCGCTACGAGATCGCTTACGGGCGGCGACGGACGCGGGCGGCGACGGCGCTGGGCAAGCCCGTGCGCGCCGTCGTGCAGGACCTGACCGACGCCGAGCTCGTGATCGCACAGGGCTCAGAGAATCTGGCGCGCGAGGATCTCAGCTACATCGAGCGTGCCCATTTCGCCCGGAACATGGAGCGGGCCGGCATCGCGCGCGACCTGATCCTGAAGGCGATGGCCGTGCATCGGACCGAGCTCGACCGCTATCTCGACATCGCGGAGAGCATCCCTGCCCCGGTTCTGACGATCATCGGTCCGGCCCCGAAGGTCGGTCGTCCGCGCTGGCTGACGCTCGCCGACCGGATCCGAGCGGCGAGCCCGGAGCGGATCGCCGCCGTCCTCGCCTCGCCGAAGCTGGTCGGCAGACCCTCCGATGAGCGCTTCGCCGTGATCCTGACCGAACTCGCCGCGCCGCAGCCGCAGAAGGCGAAGCCGAAGGCCGAGACGCTGAAGGATCCCAGAGGCCTGAAATTCGCCCGCGTAGAGCGGAGCACGACCGGTCTGCGCCTGACGCTCGATGAGTCGATCGCGCCCGGCTTCGGTGATTACCTGGCCGACCGGTTGCCCGAACTCCTCGCAGCCTATCGAACGAGCCGAGGCTGACCACCCCAGGCGCCGCAGACCGAGGCGGCGTTGGGGAGATCTGGAGATCGGCTGTGCCGGATGCACAGCCGATCTCCCGAAGCTTTGCCGGCGACGATGGCGGAAGCCGCACCGAGCGTCTTCTCTCCGAGTGACGCGCGGCCGCATGGCCGGTCAGGATCAGTGCTGTGATGTCTCCGACGGGCGCGATCGTTCCGCGCCTGGTCGCAAAGGGGATCGCGCCCTCACCGCTCGCCGGAAGGCGGTTCGCCCGGAGGGGAGGGCGCTGCGCCGACGAGCGCCGGACGCGCAGGGGATGCCCGGACACGTCGGCCGTCGCCGATCTCGAGGGCCGGATCATCGGGCGGCGGCCCCTCCGATTCGAGGGGAGGGCCTCACCGATTGGTTGGCCGGAGCGGCTCCCGATATCGGACAACGGGCTGCTGCATTGGCCGCTCGGGTGAGGTGCGTCGGCCCGATCCCTGACGCATTTCCGGTGGAGCCGGCCTTCGCGGTGGTTAGCTGCGGGAGAGCCTGAGAACTGGCGCCGCGCGGTCTCTCGACGCCGGCACGGCGAGGCTTCGGAGGGCAGGGGGCGCCAACGGCTGATGCGCCGGAGCGCGATCTCCGACGGCGGCCGGGAGGAGCTGCCGACCCCGTCTTCGGCCTCTTGGGCGACCCCCGACCCGGGGAGGCGACGGTGCTCGCCGCGACGCCGGAAGCTGACCCCGGACGCGGAGCGGCGGTCGTTCAGGGATTGTTAGCCATGTTCCGCGACCCGCCGTGCCGCTCGGAAGCCGGCCACGATCATCGAGGCGCACACGCCCGGGGTAGGGCACCGTGACGACATCCGTGGCCGCGCCTTCGGAATCACACCCGTCGAAGGGGCCTGCTGACGGCTGCGCGACGCGCCCGGATTCTCGGGACCTGTCGCGGCACGGCGCGGGTCGGTGACGCCGGCCGTGTCGTATCCTGGGCCGGCAGGGCAGGGGGACATCCGTCTGGCCACTGCCCACGGCTGGACCCTCCTTCCGGCGGCCGCTCTCGGTCGGGCCGTCAACTGAGCCACGGCGGCTGATTCCGACGCACGGGTGCGTCAGTCCACGCCGCAGGCGAGGATGGCGCGCCGCCGCCGCTCGGCATCCTCCCGGGCCGCCGCCTGCCAGCTTTCCTCGGGCGGCGTGATCTCGACCGTGTCCTGGTCTCGGGCAGGCCGCTCGCCCGGCAGATAGAGGCTGCGCGGGTCGGCGGGCAGGGCACCTGTCGTCTCGGGATCGTCGCCGCAGTTTCCGCCCGGCCGATCAGTCTGGGCGAGGGCGGGACCAGCGCACACAATCATGACCGACGTGAAGGCGATGAGCGTTCTCATGATCGGTGTCTCGACATCCAGGCGCGCTAGAGTGATCTCGGCCGGAAGCGGGCTGCGACCGCCCCGGGCCGACCGGCTTAGCGAAGAGTTCGTTCCAAGGCTTGGCGGCAGCCATGGGCGACGAGCATGCGACCCCTGAGGGCGTTGCGCTTGACGACGCGGCGCCGGACGGCCGGTGCCGGGGCCACCTGGCGGGGGCGCCCGTCACTGCAGATTTTGACGGTGTCTGCCAGACGAGCACGGCGGAGTGGGCGGCCGGATACGCGGCCACGCGGGGCTCGCGCAATCGGCGTTCCCGCGTCGGCAGGAAGCCGCCACCGACCCGATAGGGTCCTCCGGTCCCGCCCGATCCCGCGCGTCGTGCCCGGCAGGGCCGGAAGGGCTACGGCGTCACGCCGACTGACCGGAGCCGCTCGGCGAGGCGCGGATACGCGCGCAGCGCGTTCCCGGCATAGATCTTGGCCCGGTCCGCGTCCGGAATCGCGGCGGCCTCGACGTAGCGCTTGGTGTCGTCGTAGGCGTGGCCGGTCTCGGGATCGATCCCGTTCACCGCGCCGACCATCTCGGAGGCGAACAGCACGTTCTCGCGCGGGACGACCTTGAGCAGCAGGTCGATGCCGGGCTGGTGGTAGACGCAGGTATCGAAGAAGACGTTGCGCATCAGCTCGGACAGCGGCGGCCGCTTCGCGTCCTGGGCCAGCCCCCGGTAGCGCCCCCAATGATAGGGCACGGCACCGCCGCCGTGCGGGATGATCAGGCGCAGCGTCGGGAAGTCCTTGAACAGGTCCGAGGTGACGAACTGCATGAAGGCGGTGGTGTCGCCGTTGATGTAATGCGCGCCGGTCGCGTGGAAGTTGGGATTGGCCGAGGCGCTGACATGCACCATGCCCGGCACGTCGAGCTCGACCATCTTCTCCCAGAGCGGGTACCAGAAACGGTCGGAGAGCGGCGGGTCGGTCCAGTAACCTCCGGACGGGTCCGGGTTGACGTTGCAGCCGACGAAGCCGAGCTCCCGGACGCAGCGCTCCAGCTCGGGTACGCAGGCCTTCGGCGAGACGCCGGGCGATTGCGGCAGCTGGCAGACGCCGACGAAGTTCCGCGGCATCAGGCTCGTCACCCGGTGGATCATGTCGTTCGACACGATCGACCAGTCGAGGCTGGTGCGGGCCGTGCCGATATGGTGGCCCATCCCGCCGGCCCGCGGCGAGAACAGCGCCAGGGAGATGCCGCGCTCGGACTGGAGCTTGAGCTGCCGCCCGCTCACGCTGGCGCGCACCGCGTCGTCGCTGACCCGCAGGTCCGACGGCGCGGGGGACTGGCCCGGGTCGTTGAGCGCGCCGATCTGGCGCTTGCGCCAGTCCAGCAGGGCGGCCGGCTCGGTGGTGTAATGCCCGTGGCAGTCGATGACCAAACCCGTGTAGCGCGACGGCTCGGCACGCGCCGCGCCGGCCGTCATCGCCGCCGCTCCCAGCCCGGCGAGGCGGCCCATGAAGCCGCGGCGGGGCAGGCAGCACGCGCACCGGGCGCCGGCGTCCGGTCCGCCCGTTCCAGGATCCGCCGCGCCGATCATCGCGCGCCGTCCTCCGGCAGGGCGGCGCGCTTGCGCAGCACCATGTCGCCCCGGAACAGGAACTTCTGCGCCCGCTTCCCGGTGTCGACCTCGGTGGTGAAGACGTTGCCCTTGGAGTCGATGGCGAGGTAGTGGACCCAGTGGAAGTCGCCGGCCATCCGGCCGTTGCGGCCGAAGCGGCCGAGGACCTCGCCGGTGTCGCGGCTCAGGGTGCGAACCTCGTTGTTGGCCCCGTCGGCGTTGAGCAGGTAGGTCTGGCGCTCGTCCGGCCACAGGGCGAGTTCCCAGACCGAGCCGTTGGCCCGGGTGTTCTTCTCGACGAACATCTCCTTCACGAAGGTGCCGTCCTTCCTGAACACCTGGATCCGGTCGTTGGTCCGGTCGCAGACGTAGACGAGGCCGTCGCGGGCGATCTGCACGCAGTGCACCGGGTTGGCGAATTGCTGGGACGGGGCCGCCGCCGGATCGTAGGGGCCGAGCTTGTCGTCGGTCGGCGGCTTGCCGTAGGCCCCCCACATCCGCTTGAACGCGCCGGTCTCCGCGTCGAACACGATGACGCGGTGATTGTAGTAGCCGTCGGCCACGTAGAGCTCGTTCGTCTCCGGATCGACCATCATGCCGGCCGGTTTGCCGAGGCGGCTCGTGTCCCGGCTGTCGGTCTGCGGCCCCTGCTTGCCGATCTGCAGGACGAACTTGCCGTCCGGCGTGAATTTCAGGATCTGGCCGTCGGTGTCGCCGTTGCCGGCGAGCCAGACGAAGCCCTTGTGGTCGATGTGGATGCCGTGCTCGTTCTGGGGCCATTGATAGCCCTCGCCCGGGCCGCCCCAGGACTTCACCAGGCGCCCGGCCTGATCGAAGACGAGGACCGGCGGTGCCGGCTTGCAGCATCGGGTGCGGGGCGGATCGAGGCTCGCGGCCTTCTCGTCGTCGGTGAGGGTGCGCGGCCGCTGGATGACCCAGACATTGTCCTGCGCGTCGACCGCGACACCCGCCGCCTGGCCCATGATCCAGTCGTTCGGCAGGCGCTGCGGCCAGGCCGGATCGACCTCGAAGCGCAGCGGCTCCTCGGCGACGGCGGGACCGGCGAATGTCAGGGCGGCCGCAGCCGTCAGCTGACGCAGCACGCGTCGCAGCATCTCGGTTTCCTCTCCCGGCTTTTATTCAATTCGCAGCACCATCAGAGGCTGAAAGGCGGGCCTCGTCCAGCATCGAGCAGCATATCCGGGTGACATCGCGCGACGCTTCCGCCGGGATGTTCCCGGTCGCGCGGTCCCGGCCGCCGCCGGGGCGCGCTCTAGGAAGTCGGGTAGCCGAGCGCGGCCCGGAAGCGGTTCTTGACGTGGACGCCGTCCCGCGGCGGCAGGACGCGCGGTGGGTTCTCGGGACGGATCTTGATCGCCGCGAAGGTCAGGCCCGCCCGGGCGGCGACCCGGTCGCGGAGGGTGTCGAGGCCGGCGCTGTCGGCGATCGCCCGGCTCCACGGGAAGCCGCAGGCCTCCGCGACCCCCTCGAGCGCCAGGCCGCGGCCGGCGTGGCTCGCCTGCATGCCGGTCTCGCCGTAATGGCCGTTGTCGAGGACCGCGACGGTCAGGTTCGGCGGTCGCTGGAGGGCGATCGTCGCGAGCCCGCCGAGCCCCATCAGCATCTCGCCGTCGCCGGTGATCACCAGGACGGGTCGGGCCGGCTGGGCGACGGCGAGGCCGAGGCCGACCGTCGCGGCCGAGCCCATCGCCGCCCACAGGTAGTAGTTTCCGGGATGGTCGCCCGCCGCCATAACGTCGTAGGAGGGCGAGCCGAGCCCGGTGATGACCAGCAGATCGTCCCGGCCGGCCAGGAGCCGCGCCACGGCCTCCCGGCGCTCCAGCGGCCCGCCCGCGCTCACTTCAGCCACGACTTCTCTCCGATCAGTCGCTGCCCCAGCAGCAGGGCGCAGGCGGCGTTGCCCTCGAACGCCATGGTGGCGGCGCCGTGCAGGAGCGGCGCGACGGCGTCCGGCGCGTCGGCCCGCCACGTCATCACGCCCATGAGCTTCAGGGACGCCTCGGTGGCCTGCCCCATGGGGTTCTGCCAGGGATTGAACTCGGCCCAGTCGCCGCGCATCGTGACGACCATGAGGAGCGGGAAGCCGCCGCAGGCCGGCAGCGCCAGGGTGTTGATGCAGTTGCCGACCCCGCTCGATTGCAGCAGCAGCGCCCCGCGCTGCCCGCCGAGCCAGGCTCCCGCGAGGTAGCCGATCCCTTCCTCTTCCGTGGTCAGCACGACGGCGTTGAGATCCGGGTCGGCCTCGGCGAGGCGGATCGCGGTCGCGTGCCCCGCGTCGGGCACGTAGGCCACGTGCCGGACGCCCGCCGCCTTGAGTCCGCGGAAGACGTCGCGGCGCCAGTCCGCCGCGTGGTCCGGTTCCTGGCCCGTCATCGCCCCCCTCATCCCTGCCGCCCTGACCCGTCGGTCGTGGCCGACCCCCGCCGGTTCGGGATGGATCGTAGAGGCGCCGGCCCGGCCCGGGCCAATAGCAATCGGCGAAACGAGAGATGCCGCGGATGTCTAGCTCGGGCGGCTAGGCTCGAGCGTCCCGGCCAGACGCGTGGGCCGCCCGCGACGCGTCCAGCACCTGGCCCATCCAGACGCCGCGCGCGGCGAGATCGGCCGCGATCCCGATCACCGTCTCGCCCACGAGGCGCGCGGCGCGGCTCACCGGCCGGTCGGCGGGATAGGCGACGACCAGCTCGCGGGTCGGACTGGGATCCGTGAGCGGCGCCGCCGTGAGGTCGCCCGCCGCCACCATGGCGTGGACCGGCGCCAGCGGCAGCACGGTGGCCCCGATTCCGGCGCGCACCAGGTTGATCAGCGACTGGAACGAGTCCGCCTCGACGACCACGCGGAGCTCGATGCCGGCCCGCCGGGCACAGTCGTGGGCGATGTCGCGCAGCATGTGACCGGGGCTCGGCAGGACGAGGTCCATGCCGGCGAGGCGGGCGAAGGGCACGGGCGCGCCCGGCTCCTCCCGGCCGCCCGGGCCGACGAGGAGCAGCGTCTCGATCATGATCGGGACGATGCGCAGCGTGTGCAGGCGGCGCGGGTTGTACGACACGGCCACGTCGATCTGCCCGCGCTGCAGCCAGTCGAGGATGTGCCCGCTATAGGCCGCGCTCAGCCGGACCGCGAGGTCGGGATGCGTGCGCCGGAGCGCCGTGACGAGCGGCACCGTCACGATCTCGGCGACGGTCGGCGTGGTGCCGACCGAGACCGTGCCCCGGAACGACGTGCGACCGGACGCGACCGTGTCGCGGATCGCCTCCATCTCGGCCATCACGCGGCTCGCGTGCACCAGCACCGCGCGCCCGGTCTCGGTGATGACCATGCCGCGCCCGTGGCGCTCGAACAGGTCGGTACCGAGTTCCTGCTCCAGCTGGCGGATCTGCCGGCTGAGGGCAGGCTGGGCGATGTTGAGCCGGTCGGCCGCCTTGCTGACGCTGCCGAGTTCGGCGACGTGGATCAGCGTTCTGAGCTGCGCAATGTCCATGGCGATCCACGCGGCGGCCGGGTCCTGCAGCATTACCGGCCGGGCTCCGGGCGCGTTCCCCGGCCGATCGCGACCGCGCGCCGGTATCGTCCCGGGCGATAGCAGGTATACCGAAAGGGTCTTACCGTTGACCGCCGCCGCGGCTCGATAAGGGGTCCGCACGTCCGAGTCTCCCGGACCGAAGCGCCGGGCCTCGGACCCACACCTGCAGGCACGACGACCGCCCGGCGCGTCCGGGCGGCGATCGCCGCCGCGGTCAACGAGGATGCGCCATGATCGGCTCGCGCAGGTTCGCGGTCTACGGGGGCCTCTTCCTGCTCACCTTCGTGAGCTACGTCGACCGCGTGAACCTCTCGGTCGCGGCGGCACCGATCGCCGCCACGTTCAGGCTGTCGCCGATCCAGCTGGGCTACGTGTTCTCGGCGTTCCTCTGGACCTACGTGCTGCTCCTCATCCCGATGGGCATCGCTGCCGACCGGTTCGGCGGCCGCACCCTCACGGCCGCCGCGCTGGCCGTCTGGTCGCTGGCGGCGGTCTGGACCGGGCTCGCCGCCTCGCTGCCGGCCCTGTACCTGGCCCGGCTGGCGCTCGGGGCCGGCGAGGCGGCGAACTATCCCGCCGGCGGCCACATCGCCTGCGCCTGGGCCCCGCGGGACGAGCGGGGCCTCGCCACCGCCTGCCTGAACAGCGGGTCCTACGCGGGGCTGTGCCTCGGGGCGCCCCTCGTCGGCTGGCTCGTCACGGTCTTCGGCTGGCGGGAATCGTTCTGGATCGCCGGCGGCCTCGGGCTCGTCCTGGCCGCCGCGTGGTTCGCCCTGTACCGGGCGCCGGAGGCGGCCGCGTGGCTGACCGACGCGGAGCGCGCCCACATCCTGAGCCGTCGCGGCCCGCAGGGGCGGACCGCGGGCGCGGCGTCCGGCCTGCCCGTCACGCGTCTGCTGCGCAGCCCGTCGATGTGGGCGCTCGCGATCACGCAGGGCTGCACCGTCTACACCAGCTACCTGTTCATGACCTGGCTGCCGAACTACCTCGCGGTGAGCCGCGGCCTCGACGTGCTGAAGAGCAGCCTGTTCACCGCGATCCCCTACGGCATCGCCGCGCTGGTCGGCCTCGCCGTGGGCGCCCTGAGCGACCGGCTCCTGCGCCGGCCCGGAGCGACGCCCGCCGACCGGCGCAAGCTGATCGCCGGACTCCTCCTCGCCTCGTCGGTCATCCTCGCCACGCCGCTCGTCCAGCCGGTCTGGCTCATCCTCTGCCTGTTCGGAGTGTCGCTGAGCTGCGTCGGGACCGTGGCCGGCCTCAACATCGCCCTCACCGCCGACCTCCTGGAGGACGGCGCCGCCAACGGCGCGGCCGTCAGCCTGCTCATCGTCGGCGGGAACACGTTCGGCCTCGCCGCCCCCATCGTCACCGGCTACGTCGTGGCGGGCACCGGCGGCTTCGCCGGCGCGTTCCTGATCGCGGGCGCGCTGCTCCTGGCGGGGGCGCTGATCGTCCTGCTCGGCGCGCGTCGTCCGATCCGCGGGGCGGCCCCGCCGCTGCCCGCCGCGCCGGTTCCCCTGCGCGCCGCGAGCCGCTGACCGATGACCGGGCTCACCTTCGCGGCCGTGTCGCGGAACTACTTCAACCTCCCGGTCTGGATCGCGCAGCACGCCGGCCTGTTCGCCGAGGAGGGCCTCACCGTGGCGATCGAGCTCCACGAGGGCGTCGATGCCGTGACCGAGCGGTTGCGCGACGGGCGGGTCGACCTCGCCTACGGCATCACCGAGCACGTCGTCCTCGACCGGGAGGCCGGGGGCCACCTCACGATCGTCGGCGGCAACGTCAACAAGCTGCCGTTCTCCCTGATCGCCCGCCCGGAGATCCGGGACGTGTCGGGCCTGCGCGGCAAGGTGATCGGCGTCTCGTCCCTGGAGGCGGGCAGCTCGTCCCTGGTGATGAAGCTGCTCGCCGCCCGCGGGCTCACCTATCCCGGCGACTACGCGTTGCGGGCCGTCGGACCCATCCTGGCGCGCTGGGAGCTGCTCCAGAGCGGCGCGATCGACGCCGGCCTGCAGGGGGCCCCGCTCGACGCCGTCGCGATCGACGCGGGCTTCAGCGTCGTGTGCGACCCCCGTGCGGACGTCCCGGACTTCCAGTTCACGTCCCTGAACGTCGACGCGCGCTGGGCCGCGGAGAACGCGGCGATCCTCACGCGCTTCCTGCGGGCGTTCGTGCGCGCCCACGCGCTGTTCTACCGGGATCCGGACACCGCGACCCGCGTCGCGGCGGTCGAGACCGGCGTGGCGCCCGCCTACCTCGCCAGGGCGTGGCAGACCTACACGGACGAAGCGATCTTCCCCCGCGACGGCGACGCGAGCACGGCCGCGGTCCAGGCCCTGATCGAGGTCAGCGCGCTGATCCGCGCGTTGCCGAACCGCCGTCATTCGGAGGCGGACCGCTACATCGACCGGCGCTACCTGCGCGCGGCGCACCGCTCCTTGTCGTCGTGACGCTCGCACCCGCCTGAGACCCGGCCCGCCCGACCGGTTGCCGTCCGCCCGGCAGAGCGCGCCGGGGCCCGCGCCGAGAAGTGCGCCTCGCCGGTCACCGGGTGTATCCTTCCCGCGCCGACGGCGAACGGGGACGGGACGCCCCGCACCGACGCGTCCAGACGGAGGCCCCCATGATGACGCGCAGAACGCTGAACCGCGCGCTCGCCGCCAGCGCGGCGGCCGCGCTGCTTCCCGGCGCGGCCGAGGCCCAGGACCCGCCGCGGGCGCGCAACGTCGTGCTGGTGCACGGGCTGTTCGCCGACGGGTCGTGCTGGTCCGAGGTGATCCCGCACCTGCAGGCGGCCGGCCTCACCGTCACCTCCGTGCAGAACCCGCTGACCACCTTCGAGGAGGCGGTGGCCGCGGCGCAGCGCGTGCTGGCACGGCAGGAAGGGCCGACCGTGCTGGTCGGTCACTCGTTCTCCGGCATGATCGTGACCGAGGCCGGTATCGACCCGAAGGTCTCGGCCCTGGTCTACGTCGCGGCCCGGGCGCCGGACGCGAACGAGGACTACGCGGCGCTGGCCAGGACCTACCCGACACCGCCCGCCGCGGCCGGCATCGAGTTCGACGGTGACGAGGGGCGCCTGAGCGAGGCAGCGTTCCTGCGGGATTTCGCGGGCGATCTGCCGGCCGAGAGGGCCCGGGTGCTGTTCGCGGTCCAGCAGCCGTTCCGCAAGGCCCTGTTGACGGGACGGACCACCCACGCGGCCTGGCGCTCGAAGCCGAGCTTCTACGCGGTGTCGACCGAGGATCGGACCATCGACCCGGACCTCGAACGGTTCATGGCCAAGCGCATGAACGCGCGGACCGTCGAGCTCAAGGCGAGCCACCTGTCGCTGATCTCGCGCGCTCCGGACATCGCGGACCTCATCCTGGAGGCGGCCGGCCAGCCCCGCCGCCGGCGCTGACCGGGCGCGCTCCGCGGTGCTACGGTAATCCCTTGGCGGTCCCCTGGCGGGCCGAGCGGCGGGCAGGGGAGGGGAGGGCTGCGTGCGGCGAAGGCCCGAGGCTGGCCGGACGCGGTCGCGCGGCCCTACCTATCGGTGGTCGGGCTGAAACGGATCTGGAGCGCGCGCATGCAGGACATCCCGTTGGGTGCGAAGGGGAGCTTCGCCATGCTGGTCGGGCCGTCACATCTGGCCAGCCAGTTCAAGGACAACATCCTGCCGCCGGTCTTCGCCACGCCGATGATGGTCCTGATCATGGAGAACGCGGCGCTGAACGCCGTTCGCCAATACCTCGATCCCGGTGAGAGCGCCGTCGGAACGAAGGTGGACGTGACCCACATGGCGGCGACTCCGGTCGGCCACCGCGTCCGGGCAGAGGCCGAGGTCGTCGGCGTCGCCGGACGCCAGATCCAGTTCCGCGTCGCGGCCTGGGACGAGACGGAGCAGATCGGGGCCGGGACGCACGAGCGGATGATCGTCGACATCGAGCGGCTCGGCAAGCGGCTCGCCGGTAAGCAGGCCGCGCCGTCGCGGCGCGTGTAGTCCGGCGCGGCTCGGCACCGCCGCCGGACGCGCATTCACGGCGAAGAACGCGCGTCCCCTGGAGGGCTCACTCCTGACGGCTCGGCGGAGCCAAGCTCTGTCCTGAGGATCGCGACGCTCAATCGGGGCGGCCGGCGCCCGCGGCATCGGTCTGCCGCACCGCGACGGCAGCCTTGATCGCCTCGTAATCGGCCTTCTTCAGGACACGCCGGGTCACGAGATCCTCCGGGGACGCGTAGGGCCGGAACGCGATGATCCTGCGTCCGATCATGCCGGCCCCGAGGGCGTTCAGCTCCTCGACGGACGCCGTGTTGAGGTCGACGCCCTGACCCGGAGAGGCCGGCGGCTGGCCCGAGCCGGACGCGCTGTCGGCCGGCTGCGGCGGCATCGGCCTCGCCGCCGCCCCGCCCGCGGTCGGAGCATCCGGCGGTACTGCCGGGATTGCCGCCGAGATTGCCGCCGAGGACGGCGGGGGGGCCGCCGCCCCGGTCCGCGGCGCCGGGGCGACGCGCTGGGCAGATCCGGAACCCGGCCCCGGATACACGGAGCGGATGCTCTCTCCCTGGGGATCAATCCCGGATCGGTCCTGCTTGGACACGGGTATCGTCGTGGACGCTTGCCTGTCGCGGCTCGCGTGAGGACGGGGTCCGTAGGAAACCCAGAGGCCCGCCAGGACGACTGCGGCCACCGCCAGACCGGCGCTGATGGACAGCGTGGATCGGCTCATTCTCACGACCTCCTCTTGGCGGGCGGGGGACTGCCCCACGGCGATGGCACGATCGAGGCGGGCTAACCCAGCCCGAGCGGCATCGCCATCCGCCGCGCGAGGTTCGCTGATCCGAATCGTGCGGCGCACTGGCGCAGCCACCAAACCGGCGCAGTCTCCAGGCTGGAGCGGGCCGTGCGGCGAAGCGGTCGGCCGGAGACGCCGCTCCGGCAGGTGGACGGGCCCGTGATCTGGACCCGCGCGGCCCGGTCCGAGCCTGGAAGGGCGCCCGCGCGAGACGGTACGTCTGATAATGCCCTTTCGCGGATCCCGTGGTCAGAGGTCGAGCGTCACGGCGTCCCGCGCGCGCGAGACGCAAGCCATCATGCGACTCCGGCGCTTGGTGAGCGGCAGCACCGCGTCGCGGTGGATGACCGTGCCGTCGCGATAGCCGCACTCGCAGGAGCCGCAGACGCCGAGCTCGCAGGAGGACGGCAGGTCGAACCCCGCGCGGCGCAGGACGTCGAGCAGGGACCGGTCGGCGGGGACGTGGAGCACCTGGCCGGTGGAGGCGATGCGCGCCTCGAACGGCTCCGGCACGAAGCCCTCGTCGCGCAGCGGCTCGAAATGCTCGCTGTGCACCCGCTCGACGGGCCAGCCCCGAGCGACCAGGCCCGTCTGCACCGCGTCCATGAGGCGCCGCGGCCCGCAGGCGTAGACGTGCGTCCCGGCCTCGGCCGGGCCGAGGGCGCCGGGATCGAGGCGCCGCCCCTCGGACCCGAACCAGCAGCTGAGGCGCGGCCCGCAGACCGTCCGCACCTCCGCCAGCAGCGGCGCCTGCCCGGGGGAGGGGGCGCAGAGATGGAACGCGTACTCGGCCCCCGACGCGGAGAGCGCGCGCGCCATGGCGAGCAGGGGCGTCACCCCGATCCCGCCGGCCACGAGCAGGTGGCGGCGGGCGTCGGGCTCGAGGGGGAAGTTGTTGCGGGGCGCGGAGACGTGGGCGAACGCGCCCGGCGCGAGCGTGTCGTGTGCCCAGGCCGAGCCGCCCCGGCCGACCGGCTCCCGCTTGATCGCGATCTCGTAACGGCCCCGGTCGGCCGGGTCGCCGCACAGCGAGTACTGCCGGACCCGACCATCCGGCAGGCGCAGGTCGACGTGGGCGCCGGCCGTCCAGGCGGGGAGTTCCGGGCGCGCGGGATGGACGAGGCTGAGGTGCAGCACCTCCGGCGTCGTCGCGACCGCCTCGGCGACGCGCAGCTTCATGATCAGGCGGGCCGTCATCGCGCGCAGCTCCGTCAGTCCAGCAGCTCGATCGCGTCGCCGGGCCGGATCACGCCGCCGCTCTCGATCCCGCAGTTCAGGCCCGAGCGATTGTAGAGCGGCAGGTAGACCGGCATCCCGAGAAGCTCCTCGAGATAACGGCAGGGGAAGTTGAGGCGCCCACCCCGCAGGATCACGGCGCCGACCCGGAAGCGCCGGCCGACCAAGTGGTTGAGCGGCACGCCGCGCACCGTGAGATTGCGCCGATGATCCCCCGGCAGGAGGCGCAGCGGCCCCTCCTGCAGCGGCGGGTCGTTGCGGTTGAGGGCGTCGAGGGCCTCCTGCTCGATCAGCGTGACCTCGCGCACGTCGGGCTTGGGCGAGTAGGTGCCGGTGCCGAGGAAGTAGCGGTCGCCCTCGATCCCGCGGCCGGCCACGCACACGGCCTCGGACAGCGCCTCCATCTCGAAGCTCGCCGCGGGGGCGATGTGGATGTGGGTCAGGGTGCCAACCCAGCCGGTGGCGCCGCCCGGAACCCGAACGGCGGCCGATCCCGCCGCGTGCGCGAACGCCTCGACCATGCGGGGTGCCGTCTCGCTGGTCATGCGGCCTCCGTGGCAAGCGCGATCGCCTCGATCTCGACCCGGGCGTCGCGCGGCAGGCGCGCGACCTCGACGGTGGAGCGGGCCGGCGCCTCGCCCGGGAAGTGCTCGGCGTAGACCGCGTTCATCGCGGCGAACTCGTTCATGTCCTTGAGGAACACCGTCGTCTTCACGACGCTCGCGAGGCTGGCTCCGCCCGCCTCGAGCACGGCGGCGAGGTTGGCGAGGGAGCGCCGGGTCTGCGCCTCGACCCCCTCCGGGAACGCGCCGGTGGCGGGATCGATCGGCAGCTGTCCGGAGGCGAAGACCAGCCCGCCGGCCCGGATTCCCTGGGCGTAGGGCCCGACCGCCGGGGCGGCCTTCTCGGTGCGGATGGTGTGCTTCGTCATGCGGTCGGTCTCTCGCAGGGTTGTTTCAGATAGTGGACGATAATCCACTCTATGGGAAGCGTCCGCGCGCCTTCGGGACGGCCGGCCGACCGGTCAGTCGATCGGCTTCCGCGCCGTTTCCGGGGCGAGGAGCGTGGCGGTCAGCGTGATGCAGGCGAGGGCGATCAGGTAGACCGAGATCGGCCAGGTCGCGCCGGAGCTCCAGCCCAGCAGGGCCGCGGCGATCAGGGGCGTGAAGCCGCCGCTCAGGGCCGCGCCCACCTGGAAGCCCAGCGAGGCGCCGCTGTAGCGCAGGCGCGCGTCGAACAGCTCGGACATCCAGGCGGCGCCGGTGCCGAACATGATCCCCTGGCCGAAGCTCAGCGCCACCGCGACGGTCAGCGTGATGACCATCGGGTCGCGCGTGTCGAGGAGGGTGAACAGCGGGAACGCGAAGGCGATCGAGAACAGGCAGGCGGCGACGAACAGCGTCCGGCGGCCGTAGCGGTCCGACAGCCAGCCGAAGGCCGGCAGGGTGAAGAGCTCGATCACCGCCGCCACCAGGATCCCGTTCAGGATGATGCTGCGCGACAGCCCGAGCTGGCCGGTCACGTAGGAGATCGAGAACACGGTCACGACGCTGACGTAGGCGATCTCCGAGACCTTGAGGCCCACGGCCTTCAGGAAGGTGCGCGGGTGCTCGGTGAGGATCTCCATGACCGGCAGGCGCGCCACCGCGGATTGCCGCTTCACCCGCTGGAAGGCCGGCGTCTCGTGCAGCCGCAGGCGGATGAACAGCCCGAGGCCGACCAGCAGCGCGCTGGCCAGGAACGGGATCCGCCAGCCCCAGGCGAGGAACTCCGCCTCCGGCAGGAAGCCGCACAGCGCGAAGGCCCCGATCGACGCGATGACGCCGAGGGGGTAGCCGAGCTGGACGATGCTGCCGAAGAAGCCGCGCCGCTCCGCCGGGACGCTCTCCACCACCATCAGGACCGCGCCGCCCCACTCGCCGCCGATCCCGATGCCCTGGACCAGGCGCAGCGCCACGAGCAGGATCGGGGCCCACAGGCCGATCTGCGCGTAGGTCGGCAGGCACCCGATCAGGAACGTGCCGAGGCCCATGATGATGATGGTCAGCGAGAGCATCGCCTTGCGGCCGATCTTGTCGCCGAAATGCCCGAAGATGACGCCGCCGAGGGGGCGCGCCAGGAAGCCCACCGCGTAGGAGCCGAACGCCGCGATGGTGCCGACCAGCGGGTCGAAGCTCGGGAAGAACAGCTTGTTGAACACGAGCGCGGTGGCCGTTCCGTAGATCAGGAAGTCGTACCACTCGACCGTCGTGCCGATGACGCTCGACCAGACGATCTGGCGCCGGTCGGCGACCGGCACCGGGCCGGCCTCGAGAGCCGGGGACGCCTCAAAGGGCAACGCGGTATCGGCCACGGCACATCCTCCACTGTGATGGATGAAAATCCATTCTTGTGGAGGCAAGCGGCGTGCCAGCCCGGCGCGCAGCGGCCCGGCGGCCGACCCGTCGCGCAGTGCGGCGCGCAGTGCGGCGCAAGGTGCAATTCGGCCGCCCCTGCGTTAGGCGGGGGCGACTCTCTCGGTGCCGCGCCCCGGTCGCGCGGGCCGGTCGCGGGCGCGGATGACGGGGCATGACGGCGAGGACGATCATCGGGGCGGACCCGGCAGCGACGGAGACGTCCCCGCAGATCCACATCGCCGAGGAGATCCGGCGGCGCCGCAGGGAGCAGGGCCTGTCGCTGGAGACGCTGGCGGCGCGCTCGGGGGTCAGCCGCTCGATGATCTCGAAGATCGAGCGCTCCGAGGCCGTGCCGTCGACGGTGGTGCTGTCCCGCCTCGCGGAGGCGCTCGGCGTCACCTTCTCGCGGCTGATGGCGCCCGCGACGGAGCGCGAGATCCTGCTGATCCCGGCGAGCCGCCAGCCGATCCTGCGCGACGAGGCGTCCGGCTACCTGCGGCGCTGCATCTCGCCGGTCCTGCCCGGGCGCGGCATCGACTGGGTGCTCAACACGCTGCCGCCGGGCGCCAGCACCGGCGAGTTCACCGCCCATCGCCGCGGCGTGTCCGAGTACATCTACGTCCTGCGCGGCCGCCTGCGGGCGGTGATCGGCGAGCGCGCGGTCATCATGGAGACCGGCGACAGCCTGTATTTCGAGGCCGATGCCGGGCACGCCTTCACCAATGTCGGCACGGAGGCGTGCGAGTACTTCCTGGTGATCGACCCGTCGCGGGTCCGCTGAGCCGGGGCGCCCCGGACGTCCGCGGCGCGCGGCTTCCGCGCGACGGGCGCGTCAGTGGAAGGCCTTGAAGGCGATGATCGTCTCGGAATCCTTCACGCCGTCCAGGCGCAGGAGGAAGTCGTTCACGAACAGCCCTATATCGACGCCGTTGTCCACGTGGAACTTGGCCATGATGTCGAAGCGCCCGGCCGTGGAGTAGATCTCCGACGCGATCTCCATCGCGACGAGCGCGTCGGACACGGCGTAAGTCTTGCCGATCTCGCATTTGATCTGCACGAAAAATGTCTTCATGTCCGTCTCGCTGGATGGCGCGCCGTCGCGGCCGCGCGGATCGGGACCACCGACCCCGCCGGAGCGGCCGAACCTAGCACCGTTCCGCGCGCCCGGTCAGGCGGCGCCCGGCCGGAGAAACGCCAGGACCTCGCTGGCGAACATCTCGGGGGCCTGGAGCTGCGGGACGTGGGCGCAGTCCGGCAGCGTCACGAACCGCGCGTCCGGCAGGCCGGCCGCGAGCTCGCGCGCCATGGCCGGCGGGGTCGCCTCGTCCTCCTCCCCGACGAGCACCAGCGCCGGCGCGCGGATCTCGGAGAGGCGGGCGCGCAGGTCGAGGCCGGCCAGGGCCGCGCAGGCGGCCCGGAACACGTCGACGTCCGTGCGCAGGAAGGCGGCCCGGCGCTCGGCCATTAGGTCCGGGTGCGCGGCCTGGAACGCGGGCGCGAACAGGCGGCGCATGGCCGTGTCGGCGATCGCCGCGAGCCCCTTCTCGGCCGCCGCCCCGGCCATGCCGCGGAACGCGGCCCGGCCGGGCTCCGGGAAGCAGGCGCCGCAATCGGCGAAGACGAGCCGGTCGAAGAGGTCGGGGTGGCGCAGGGCGCAGAGCAGCAGCACGAAGCCGCCGTAGCCGTTGCCCAGCCCGGCCGCCGGCCGGCCCCCGGTCGCCGCGCGCAAGGCCGCGCCGACCCGGTCGGCGACGGCCTCGAGGCCGCCCGGGGCGGGCGCGGAGGCGCCGAATCCGGGCAGGTCGGGGAGGAGGAGCCGGAAGTCGCGGCCGAGCGCCGGGGTGACCCGGTCGAAGCTCGTCCGGTCGGCGAGCAGCGAGTGCAGCAGGACGAGGGGCGGGCCCTCGCCGCACGCGGTCACCGCGACCTGGCCATCCGCGAACATCGCCTGCATCCGAGACCTCCCCCGCCGCCTCTGCCGGCGGCTCCACGACGCTGTCGCATCCGACACGTTCGCTCGCAATCCTGTTGACGTGATATTTCACGGATGGCAGCATGTGTCGACCGAACGAGGCTGCGCGTGCTGCTCCGAGACAACATCTACGCGGCGATCCGCGCCGACATCCTGGCCTGCGTCCTGCGTCCCGGCGCCGAGGTGCGCGAGCAGGAGCTGGCCCAGCGCTACGCCGTGAGCCGGCAGCCGGTCCGGGAGGCACTGCTGCGCCTGGAGCGCGAGCGCCTCGTCACGGTTCACGCCCGCCAGGGATATCAGATCAACGCGATTTCGGTGGCCGACGCCCGCGATCTGCTGCGCATGCGCCTCGCCCTGGAGCCGGCCTGCGCGGCCGAGGCCGCCGCCGGCGCGCCCGATTCCGTCGTGGCGTCCCTCGACGCGTTCCGCACCGTCGCGGACGGCGCCGACTTCATCGCGGAGAACCGCGCGTTCCACATCGCCCTCGCCGAGGCGTCGGGAAACCGCCGCATGGCCGCGACCGTGCGCGACCTCGTCGAGCAGGCCGACCGGCTGGTGCGCGTCAGCCTCGACGGCATCCGCGGGCGCGATCCGGCGCAGCTGGTGGACGAGCACGCCGCCATCATCGACGCCGTGCAACGGCGCGACGGGCGCGGCGCGCGGCGCCTCGTGCGCGCGCACGTCGCCCAGGCCGAGCGCCGCATCCTGACCGCCCTGGAGCGCAGCGCGATCGTCCTCTGAACGAGGCCGCGCCCGGCGCGGAGCCGAGGGACGCGGTCGAACACGACACGGGCCCGACAGCGGGCCCGACACGGGAGAGACGCCATGACCCTGCACGCGCCGGAACCGACGGTCGAGACCCGGGGCAACTTCATCGACGGGCGCGAGGTCGAGGCCGGGGACGGCACGCTGATCGACGTGCGCAACCCGGCCACCGGCGCGGTCATCGCCCGCATCCCGAATTCGGGGCCGGTCGACGTCGACCGGGCGATGCGCTCGGCCCGCGCCACCTTCGAGGGCCGGGAGTGGGGCGGGATGGACATCCGGGCGCGCGCCCGGCTGGTGAACCGGCTCGCCGACGCGTTCGAGGCCAGTCTCGACACGCTCTACCGGCTGGAGACCACCAACAACGGCCGGCCGGTCAACGAGACCCGGGCCCAGCTCTCGCGGCTGCCGGACTTCTTCCGCTACTTCGCGGGCGTGGCGCTGGCGCGGCGCGACGACGTGATCCCCGTGGAGGGCAACTACCTCAACTACACCCGCCGCACCCCGATCGGCGTGGTGGCGAACTGCACGCCGTTCAACCACCCGCTGATGATCCTGTGCAAGTCGCTGGCGGTCGTGCTCGCCACCGGCTGCACCACGGTGGTCAAGCCCTCCGAGTACACGCCGCTCACGACCCTGAAGCTCGCGCAGATCTTCACCGAGGCCGGCCTGCCGCCGGGCGTGTTCAACATCGTGCTGGGGCTCGGCGCCTCCACCGGCAAGGCGCTGGCCGAGCACCGCGACATCAACAAGCTCGTGCTCACCGGCGGCACCGAGGCCGGCCGGATCGCCGGCTCGGCGGCCGCGAAGGTCTTCGCCCACCAGACCATGGAACTCGGCGGCAAGACCCCCGTGATGGTGTTCGACGACTTCGACGTCGAGCGGGCGGTGAACTACGCGGCCTTCGGCGCCTTCATCGGCGCCGGCCAGACCTGCGTCTGCGGCAGCCGCCACCTCGTCCAGGCCTCGATCTACGACGAGTTCGTGGAGCGGCTCGCCGCCAAGACCGCCGCGATCCGCCTCGGCGACCCCTTCGACCCGGCGACCCAGCTCGGCCCGGTCATCTCCGAGCGCCAGCGCGAGCGGGTGCTGGCCTATGCCGGCTACGGCCGCGACGCGGGTGCCCGCGCCGTCGCGGGCGGGCGGGCGGCCCGGGTGCCGGGCTTCGAGGGCGGCTACTACGTGGAGCCCACCGTGTTCGCCGACGTCACCGCCGACATGCGCATCTTCCAGGAGGAGGTGTTCGGGCCCTTCACCAGCGTCACCCGCTTCGAGGACGAGGCCGACGCGCTCCGGCTGGCCAACGACTCGCCGTTCGGCCTCGCCGCGGCCGTGCGCACCCGCGACGTCGCCCGGGCCCACCGGGTGGCGCACGCGGTCAAGGCCGGCATCGTCTGGATCAACGACCACCACCGCCTCGACCCGGCCTCGCCCTGGGGCGGGGTCGGCGACAGCGGCCTCGGCCGCGAGTGCGGCATCGAGAGCTTCAACGACCATTTCGACGTGAAGAGCGTGATGGTCGCGACCGGCGACGGGCCCTTCGACTGGTACCGCGACACGGCCGGCCAGCGCCGCCTCAACTGACGACCGACGGCGCGGGGGATACGAGGTCCGCGCCAGACGGACCCCTTCCGCGCCGGCCCCGAACCCGAGGAAGGAAACGCCCCATGTCCGAAGCCGTGAGCCCGGCGGTCAACGCCGGAGGCCGCCTCGACCGCCTGCCGATCGGGCCGTTCCACCGCCGCATCATGTGGCTGATCGGGATCGGCATGTTCTTCGACGGGTTCGACATCTACATCGCCGCCACCGTGCTCGGCGCGACGCTGAAGAGCGGCTTCTCGACCCTGCCGCAGAACGCGTGGTTCGTCTCGGCCACCTTCGTGGGCATGATGGCGGGCTCGTTCCTGACGGGCTTCTTCGGCGACCGCTACGGGCGGCGCTTCACCTACCAGGCCAACCTGCTGGTCTTCGGGCTGGCCGCGCTCGGGGCGGCCTTCGCGCCCAACATGACGGTGCTGATCGTGCTCCGCTTCATCATGGGCGTCGGGCTCGGGGCCGAGAACGTCGTGGGCTACTCGACCATGACCGAGTTCGTGCCGGCGCGCTCGCGCGGGCGCTTCCTCGGCCTCATGGCGGTGTTCGTCGTCACGGGCCTGCCGGCCGCCTCCCTGATCGGCTACCTGATCATCCCAGCCTTCGGATGGCGGGCGATGTTCGCGCTGGGCGGTCTCGGGGCGCTCGCCGTCTGGTACGCCCGCAAGAGCCTGCCGGAATCGCCGCGCTGGCTCGAGGCCGTGGGGCGCCACGCCGAGGCCGAGGCGCTGATGCGCGCGATCGAGGCCGAGGCCGCCCGCGGCGCGCCCCTGCCGCCCGCCGCCGCGATGGCGCCGGTCACGCAGCTCGGGCTCGCCGCCCTGTTCCGGCCGCCGCTGCTGTCGCGGCTGCTGCTGGGCTGCCTGTGCCTCGTGGTGATCAACACCCTGCTGTACGGCTTCGTGACCTGGCTGCCGACCTTCTTCATCCGGCAGGGACTCTCGGTGGCGACCTCCTTCGGCTACGCGCTGTTGATGGGGCTCGGCGCGCCGGTGGGCAGCGCCATCGGCGCCCTGACCGCCGACCGCTGGGGTCGCAAGCCGACGATCGTCGGCGCCTCGGCGACGGCCATCCTGTTCGGGATCCTCTACCCGATGACCCTCGACCCGGTGCTGCTGCCGCTGGTCGGGTTCGGGCTGACGGTGCCGATCTACGTGCTGGTGGCCCTGCTGTTCGGGATCTACATCCCCGAGCTGTTCCCGACCGAGGTGCGCCTGCGGGCCTCGGGCCTGTGCAACACGGTCGGGCGCGGGGCGACCATCGTGACGCCCTTCCTGGTCGTGACCCTGTTCGAGGCCTACGGCATCGCGGGCGTGACCTGCCTGATGATCGGGCTGCTCGCCCTGCAGATCGTGGCGGTCGCGGCGTTCGGCGTCGAGCCGCGCAGCCAGAGCCTGGAGAGCCTGGAGGCGGGCGTCGCGCCGGCCGAGGGCGGCCCGGCCGACCGGGCGCGGGACGCGGTCCCGCGGCCGATCCTCTGAGACCGGGCGGCCCGCCGCCCGGCCGTCTCCCGGCCGGGCGGAGCGATCAGTTCCAGGTGTGCAGGACCGTGCGCCAGGCCCCGTCGCGCTTCTCCAGCACGTTCACCCAGTTGCCCTCGAACTTCTTCCGCGCGCCCCCGTCGCCGGGGCCGGTCATCTCCCAGCGTCCGGAGACGATGAGCAGGTTGTCCTTGGGCAGCGCCGAATTCACCGTCGTCTTGTGCTCGTCCCACCCCTTCGCCTTCAGCCCGGCGAAGAACTTCTGAATGCCGTCGCTGGTCTGCGGGGCGCCCTTCGTGACGACGATCGCGTCGGGCGCGTAGAGCTTGGCCAGCGTGTCCATGTCGCCGCCGTTATACGCCGCGTCCCACCGGCTCGCGGCGCTCTGCGCGTCGGCCTGCACGGTATCCGACCGGCACAGGCTCGGCGTCATCAGGGCCACGGCGAGCACGGTCGCGTGCAGGACGTGAGGGCGCAGCATGTCTTCCTCCATCGTGAAGTGTTCTGGTTGATGAGAGCGTGACGGCACGGGGTCTGCGGGCTTCGACTAAGGGTATTTCTCCCAGGTGAGAGTGATGATGCTCATCCTGCCGTCGAGGTTGAACTTGAACGGCACCGTCCGGAGGATGAGCCGCCCGTTCTCCTGCGCGACGTGCCGGACCTGGGAGGTCCCGGTCCAGGCCTCGTTCCACGACGTGTCGATGTCGTGGATGATCCGGTCGCCCTCGAACCGGTAGGTCCCGGCATAGGCGAAGAAGGTCTTGTGGAGCTTGACCCGGTCCGCGTCGGACATCTTGTCGTTGGCGATCGGCCTCTCCCGGCCTTCGTAGGCGCAGACCACCATCATGCGCCCGTCGCGGCCGTAATGGATCCATCCGGTCGGCTTCGGGCCGCCGTAGGCGTCGATGGTCTCGTCCGTGTCCACGATCCGGCGCGTCGCCGTGACGAGGCGCCAGGTCCCGACGACCGCGTCCCCGTCCAGCGCTCGTCCGGCCGAGACGCCGAGCGCGCCCGAGGCCAGGACGGCGGCGCCCACGAGGCCGATCGTCGCCACGTGGCCGAGGCCCTCCCGGCGAGAACCGCGTGACCCTTGCTCGCCGATGCGCATCGTTGCGACCCCCGAGACGGCATGGGGACTCAGAGCACGAACCGGAACGTACGCCACCGAACCGTCATAGAAGACCATAATCGAGGTGCGCGCAAGCCCAATGTGCTGAAATACCGAAATCCAAAACAGTCAAAGCGCTGCGATGATCTGAATGGCGGCGATAAGACCAGTATATTTCCGCACGAAGGACGTGCGCGCCCCGCCGGTCGAGACGATGGCGGGCGAGCGGGCGACGTTTCAGGGGGCGGGATCGGCCGCGCGCACGCGGAACATCCCTGATCCGCGCGACCGGATCCGCCGCTCGACCTGCGCGACGCGCGCGAAGATCTGCGCGTCCGGGACGATTGACCGCTGATCGGAGGGGCACCGCGCGACTTTTGAGGACGGCGCGCACGGGCTACGCTCCCGGCCATGTCCGCGGCAACCGACCCCCACCCCGATCCCAGGCCGACGCTCGCCCGACCCGACGACGATCCCTACCTCTGGCTGGAGGCGGTCGACGGGCCCGACGCGCTGGCCTGGGTCGAGGCGCGCAACGCGGAGACGCTCGCCCGCTACGGCGATGCCGTCTTCCTCCGCGACCGCGACATCGCCCGCGACCTCCTCGACCGGCCGGGCCGGATCCCGTTCGTCCAGCGCTTCGGCGCCTGGCTCTACAATTTCTGGACGGACGGCGCGCATCCGCGCGGCCTGTGGCGGCGCGTCGACGAGGCCGGCTACCGCGCCGCGGTCCCGGACTGGGAGATCCTGCTCGATCTCGACAGCCTCGCGGCGACCGAGGGCGAGGACTGGGTCTGGGCCGGGGCGGCGATCCTCAAGGGCGATCTCGACCGCGCCCTGGTGCGCCTCAGCCGCGGCGGCAAGGACGCGGCCGTGATCCGCGAGTTCGATCTCGACACCCGCACCTTCGTGGCCGACGGCTTCGTCCTGCCCGAGGGCAAGGGCGGCGCCACGTGGCTCGATCGCGACACCGTGCTCCTGTCGAGCGCCCTCGGGCCGGGCATGGCCACGCGGTCCGGATACGCCCGCACCGTCCGGCTCTGGCCGCGCGGCACGGATCCGCGCGACGCGCCGGTCCTGTTCGAGACCGCCGAGACCAGCATGGATGTCTGGGGCGCGTCCGACCGGCAGACCGGGACGGAGCGGATCACCGTCGTCGAGCGGCTCGGCTTCTTCGACGCGGCGATCCATATCGGCGACCGCACCGGCCTGCGCGTGCGCCTCGACCTGCCCACGCATGCCGGGGTCCAGCTGCACCGGAACCACCTGTCCGTGCGGCCGCGGCGGCCCTGGACGGTGGACGGCGTCGCGCATGACACCGACACGGTGCTGGCGATCGCGCTGCCCGATCTTCTGGCGGGCCGCCGCGCGTTCACGGTCCTGTGGCGGCCGGACGAGCGGCGCGCCCTCCAGGGCGTGTTCTGGTCGGCCGGGCGGCTGATCGTGGACGTGCTCGAGGACCTGCGTCCCACCTACCGCGTCTTCGAGCCGGGGCCGGGGGGATGGACCGAGCGGGCCGTCGCCGGGCTGCCCGCGCTGGGCTCCGTCCATCTCTGGCCCCTCGACGGCGATCCGGAGCGGGCGGATGGAGCCCTGCTCGCGCTGGCCCACGATCCGGTGACGCCGCCGGCGCTGCTCGCCTTCCCGCCCGCGCTCGACGCCCCGGCCGTGCTGCGTCAGGCGCCCCCGGCCTTCGAGGCGCGCGGCATCCGGGTGACGCGCCACGAGGCCCGGTCGGCGGACGGGACGCGCGTGCCCTACGTCCAGGTCGGGCCGGAGGCCGAGACCGGTGCGGCCCCCGTCTACCTGACGGCCTATGGCGGGTTCGGCCTCTCGCGCCTGCCGGATTACCAGCCCGTGCTGGGCAAGCTCTGGCTGGAGCGCGGCGGCACCTGCGTGACCGCCAACATCCGCGGCGGCGGCGAGTTCGGCACCCGCTGGCACCACGCGGGCCGGCGCGAGGGCAAGGCGCGGGCGCACGACGACTTCGCCGCGGTGGCCGCCGACCTCGTCGCCCGCGGCGTGACGCGGCCGAGGCGGATCGCGGCCGAGGGCGGCTCGAACGGGGGCCTGCTGATCGCCAACATGCTCACCCGCTACCCGGAGCGGTTCGGGGCGCTGGCCTGCACGATCCCGCTCATCGACATGCGCCGCTACACGAAGCTCCTCGCCGGCGCGAGCTGGATCGGGGAATACGGCGATCCGGACGATCCGCAGGACTGGGCGTTCCTGTCCGGCATCTCCGCCTACCACGCCGCCGAAGCGGGGCGGCCCTACCCGCCGATCCTTCTGGCCACGAGCCGCGGCGACGACCGGGTTCATCCCGGCCACGCGCGGAAGATGGCGCAGAAGCTCCGCGTCCTCGGCTGCGACGTCGCCTTCTACGAGCCCGCGACGGGCGGGCACGGCGCCGGCAAGGACAGCGAGCAGACGGCGGCGTTCAGGGCGCTGGGGCTCACCTTCCTGCGCCGCGCCATCGGATGGGAGGACCCGGTCGCGTGAGCGCGGCCTCGGCCTGCGCTCGGGCGGAACTGAGGACCAGCGCGTTGCGCGGTTCAGAAGCCCATCAGCACGCCGGCCGAGCCGCTCACCGTCATCGCGAGGCCACCCAGGAAGGCGCCGATCATCGCGTAGGAGAAGCCCTTCAGGACCCTGTCGTGCACGCCTCTCATCGAGCCGCGGGTCTCGGGCGAGACCCGGGACCACCACCTGCAACGAGAGGCCGGATCGGCCGGGCGGGTGCGGCGCGAAGGGGCCCGCTGCACGGCGGAACCGGGCCGGGTTCAGGCTGCCCCGGTGAGCGGGACAGCCGCCGGGCGCATCTCGCTCACGCGAAATGCGCCGGCAGGCTGAGGGCCTGCGCGTAGGTCACGAGGGCGATGGCGCCGGCGATCAGGGTCGCGGCCAGGGTGATGCGGTTCGTCCAGGTCATCGTCGTCTCCATCGGGTTCGCGACCGTGCTCGCGGTGTGATCCCGATGTACGCCCGAGCTTTCAGGCCCGGCGTGTCCGGGAACACCTGCGGAGCCGCTGTTCGCGCACGGATCTCGGGCTGCGCACCGGCCGGAGGCGGGCAGGACGGCCGCCTCCCGGCTCGGAGGACCCCGCAGAGCGGGACCGGACCCGGACCTGGCCCGATCTATCCGGCCTCGGCGCGCTGATCCGCGTTGGAGGCGACCGTGAAGCCCTCGCGGTCGAAGACGGTGTAGAGGACGCCGGCCGGATCGAGGCCCAGTCCCGCGATATGCGTGATCGCCGCCTCCTTGGCCTCGGCCAGCGTGCTGAACGGATCCGGCAGCTGGTACATCCGCGACGCCTGCTCGGCGCCGTCGATCTGAACCGGCGGCGTTGTGATCTCGACCGTGTAGGGCACGACGTCCGCCTGCCGGTGCCTAGTGGAACACGCCGAGGAAATACAACAACAGAATGATCGGCAGCGGGATTCCCAGCAGCCACAGCAATCCACCGCGCAGCATTCGCGCCTCCTCTATGTCGACAATCGCACCGAAATATCGGCTGGTTCGAGGATGGAACGCACGAACAATGCGAAGGGATGCACATGACTGGCGCGAATGCTCGAAGCGCGCCTTCGATAGAGCTGCGCGAGACCTTTGGGCATCTCGCCCCGCACGGGCGCGCGATGTGGTCGCCGGAAGCCCGCGATCGGTCGCGGGCTCGCGGCAGCGCCTCTCGCCACACGCTCGGGGACCGGCGCGCCTGGCCGACCGCGGGTGGGACGGCTCAGCGATGCAGCGCGGCGATCCAGTCCTTCAGGGGATCCACCACGTAGGCCATCCAGGTCCGCGCCCAGGCCAGGGCCGGGCGGTTCGCGTCGATCGGCCGAGCGGCCATCAGGGCGGCCACGTAGGCGTCCTCCTGCGGTTCGCACATGTCCAGGGCACCCCGCTCCCGTCCGGGCTTGCTCCTGTGTGCGGGCTGCCGGTCGAAGGCCTCGCGGACGCAGCCGTGCCAAGCGCGCTCCAGGCCCGGCAGGTCGCCCGGCCCCGCTTCCAGCGCCGCGGCGGGCCGGGCACCGGCGAGGGCTGCGAGGAGCGCGAGGCCCGCCGCGAAGGGCGACCGCCTACTCATCGGACGCGCGATCCGCCTGCGGGGCCGCGTCGGCCAGGGTCATCGCGCGCGTGGCCGTGCGCAGCTCATGGCGGGCCACGCCGTCCGCGAGCGCGACGAGGGCGACGAGCACGAGTCCCAGCAGGAAGACGCGGCGGATGGTCAGGGCGGAGATGAGCATCGAGGGCGCCTCGTGGAGACGTCCGCACCGTAGCGGAGCCGCCGCGCGCTGACTGCCGCTCCGGTGCCACATGAGTACGGAAAGCGAACGCCCGGCCGACACGCCCGCAGGCGTGCCGGCATGCCGCGAGGGCTCGACGGGTGCGCGCGCTCCACGGCGCGGCGGCAGACCTCGACCCGCCCGCGCCGGACGGCGACGCGATCTCGCCGCGGGCGTGTCCGGCCGACATGCACGCGCGATTAGTGTTGACGGCCGTCAATGCTATGCTCGATGGCGCGTGTACGGTATGAATCGACGCCATGAGCGCGCCTGGACGCGAAAGGCCGATTGCCATGACACGCTTGACCGTCGCCGCTCTGGTATTCGCTCTGACGAGCCCCGTCATCGTCGCGCAGGCCCAGCAGGACATCCCGATCCAGCGGGATCTCAAGCGCGTGGATCGCCTCGATCAACGGCTCGGGCGCGAGGATACCGAGCTGAAGGTCGATCCCAACGTGACGCCGGACAATCCGGACGGCGTCGTCGGTTTCGACGGACCTCCGTTCAACTACGGGGATCCCGGGGTGATGGGTGACGGCCCCCTGCCGCCGGGATCGCCCGCCGACGACGACGACTGGTACTGACCGAGGACGGCGTGCCCCACGGCCCTGAGACCGCGGGGCTCCGCGCGCGGCTCAGCGCCCTTTCTTGTAGAGCTTGCTCGCGATCTCGAAGATCTCCTCGGGGGCGTAGTTGGGCGCGAACGCCCCGTAATTGCCGTCGAGTTCCGGGACCTTGCCGCCCTCCGGCAGGCCGTCGACGACCTCGAGGTTGCCGGGCGGATCGCCCGGCAGCGCGACCTCGTCGTTCGACCAGACGCCGGCCGCTTCCTTGTAGTCGTCCGGGCTGAAGCGGTAGAGGCGCCGGTGCGAGCCCTCCTGCAGATACTTCTGGCATTCCGGAATCTTGTCGAGAACGATGTTCGGGGTCGGCAGCATCTTCTCGATCTCGACGCCCGTCAGCTTCTTGAGCGCCAGCGCGTAGGCGTGCGCGTGCACGGAACCGCGCACGAGCAGGTAGCCGCAGACCTCCCGGCCGGTCGGATCCTTGAGGGTCTCGTAGACGCGCAGCTTGTGCAGGCGCGCGCCGCATTCCAGGTGGAAATTGTGCAGCAGGTCGATGATGATGTTGCCCGTCGTCGTGACCATGTCGACGTTCCAGGACTGCGCGTTGGAATTGACCGGCGTGGCGCCGCCGCCGTTGCTCAGGAAGCTGCCGGCGAGCCGGATGTCCTGCATGTCGTGGAACGGGGCCTTCGAGACGTCGACCTCCTCGGTGTCGTCGCCGGGGCCGTTGTTGAGCATCGCGATGCCGGTCGAGACCAGCTCCACGTGCCCGAGCTCCTCGGCGAAGATGCTCGACACCAGGCTGTAGAAGGGGCGCAGCTTCGACTTGTTGCGGAAGTTGAAGCTCTGGAACATGTAGTTCCCGAGGGTCGACATCTCCCCGTACTTGCCGCCGAGCAGCTCCTGCAGCGCGGCCGCCGCGTTGGGATCGGGCTTCTTCGGCTGTGGCAGTTCGGCCTGAAGGCGGTCGAGCTTCATGAACATGCGAGCAGCTCCGTTCGCGCGGGGTGCGCATGACGGCATCTTCCCGCACGGACGATTGTTCCTGCGGCCGCGTCGCGACAGCGCGCGTCGGGCTCACCGCGCGGCCGTGACGGCGTGGATCGCGGGCGGTGTGCCGGCGGTCGGCGCAATCCTGCTGTGGACAGCGGCTCCGGCACGGCCGGCCGGCCGCCATCCTTTCAGGGGCGGTAACCATGCCGGTCCTACCAGCCGCGACCCCGGACGGTGAGGCAGGTGGACGAATGGGCGACGACGTGGCTGCGATCCTGTTGACCCTCGTGACCGAGAATTCCGAGTTGCGCGAGCAGCTCGCCAGCGCGCAGGACATGCTGATGGAGACGGCCATCGATGCGGGACAGCTCCATGCCCGGATCCAGGGGCTGGAGGCCGAGCGCGACGCGTGGCGGGCCGAGGCCGGGCACCGGGAGGGCCGCGCCGCCCTGATGGCCTGACGGTTCGGCCGCGCGCCGATCGCGCGCCCGACGCAGGACCGGACGCCCGCGGGTCGGCGAGCGAGGCAGGCCGGCGCGCGTCGCGGCTTCGAGCCTGCCCGTCCCCGCGCGTCCCGGCGGTTCGCGGTCGGATCGGGGATCGGGTACGTTCAGAGGCCGTCGAACGATCGACTCGGGAGCGCGCGGCGATGGTCACGAACGTCCTGCCCCCGCTCGATCCGGCCGCGCTCCCGGCCGGCATCCGCGCCCGCTTCGTCGAGGGCGTCAACGGCCTGCGCATGCACGTGCTGGAGGCGGGCGAGGCCGGCCCCGACCGCCCCCTCATCCTGCTGGTGCACGGCTTCCCCGAGATCGCCTATTCCTGGCGGAAGGTCATGCCGGCCCTGGCCGCGGCGGGCTACCACGTCGTCGCCCCCGACCTCCGGGGCTACGGCCGCACCGCGGACGCGCCGGTCGCCTTCGCGGACGACCTCGCGCCCTACCGCCTGCACAACCATCTCCTCGACCTGCTGTGCCTGATGAGCGCCCTGACGCGCGACAGGGTCGCGGCGCTCGTCGGACACGATTACGGGTCCTGGGTCTGCGGCTACTGCGCCCTGGCGCGGCCCGATCTCTTCGGCACGGTCGCCCTCATGAGCGCGCCCTTCGCGGGGGCGCCGGGGCTCGACGCCCTGGCCCGGGGCCTCCGGACGCCGGCCGACGACCCGATCCACGCGGCACTGGCCGCCCTGCCGCGCCCGCGCACGCACTATCACCGCTACTACGCGTCCCGACGCGCCGCCGCCGACATGGAGCGCAGCCCCCAGGGCCTCGCCGCCTTCCTGCGCGCCTATTTCCACCACAAGAGCGCCGACTGGCCGGACAACCGACCCCGCGCGCTCGCCGGCTGGACGGCCGAGACCCTCGCCGAGATGCCGACCTACTACGTGATGGATCAGGGCCGGACGATGCCCGCGACGGTGGCGCCGGAGATGCCGCCGCGGGACGGCGCGGACTGCGCCTGGCTGACGGACGCGGAGCTCGCCGTCTACGCAGCCGAGTACGCGCGGTCCGGCTTCCAGGGCGCGCTCCAGGGCTACCGGTGCCGCATGGATGGCAGCATCGACCGCGACCTCGCGCGCTTCGCCGGCCGGCGGATCGAGGTTCCCCTCCTGTTCGTGTCCGGAGCGCGCGACTGGGGGCCGTTCCAGGTGCCGGGCGCGCTGGGGCGCATGGAGGAGGCCGCCGGCGCGGGCCTGCTCGGCTGCCACTTCGTGGCGGGGGCGGGGCACTGGGTGCAGCAGGAGCGGCCCCAAGCCGTCGTCGACCTCCTGCTCGACGCGCTCGCACGCGGCGGGGCCGGGCACCGCACCGGCGCGTAGGCGCCCGCCGCCGCACCGCGTCCTCGGCTATCGGGGCGCCCGCCGCCCGGCTATGTCTCCCGCGAACCGGCCGGAGAACCGGTCGGACCGGGCGCACGGCGTCCGGTCCGGATCCTCGAGGGAGGCCGACCGATGGATGTCGAAGCGCGCGCCGTCCGGCGGGTCAGCAGGCGGCTGCTGCCCCTCCTGATCACCTGCTACTTCATCTCCTACCTCGACCGGGTCAATGTCGGCTTCGCCGCGCTGACCATGAACGAGGACCTCGGCATCTCCGCCACGGCCTACGGCCTCGGGGCCGGCATCTTCTTCCTGACCTACTTCGTGTTCGAGGTGCCGTCGAACCTGATCCTGGAGCGGGTCGGGGCGCGGGTGTGGATCGCCCGGATCATGCTGACCTGGGGGCTCCTGTCGGGCGCGATGGCCTTCATCGTCGGCGAGACGAGCTTCTACGCCGTGCGCCTGCTGCTCGGCGCCGCGGAGGCCGGCTTCTTTCCCGGCATCATCTTCTATCTCACGCTGTGGTTCCCCGCGCGCTACCGCGGGCGGATCATCGGCACCTTCATGGTCGCGGTCCCGCTGTCGAGCGTCGTCGGCGCGCCGGTCTCGGGGGCGCTGCTGGGCCTCGACGGGGTCTGGGGCTTCAGGGGCTGGCAGTGGCTCTACGTCCTCGAGGCCCTGCCGGCCGTCATCTGCGCCGGCATCGTCCTGGGCTTCCTGACGGACCGGCCGGCGCAGGCGGCCTGGCTGCCGGCGGACGAGCGCGCCTGGCTCACCGAGCGCCTCGCGCAGGAGCGGCGGGCGCGCGAATCCGCCCGCCGCTACAGCGTCCGGGACGCGCTCCTCGACCGGCGCGTGCTCGCCGTCGCCTTCGTGTATTTCGGCAACGTGGCGCTGCTCTACGGGCTCAGCTTCTTCCTGCCGCAGATCGTGAAGGGCTTCGACCTCACGAACGTCCAGACCGGTCTCGTCAGCCTCATCCCCTTCGCGATCGGGATCGTCGGCATGCTCGCCCTCGGACGCTCCTCGGACCGCCGGGGCGAGCGCAAGGGGCACGCGGCCTTCGCGCTCCTGCTCGCGGCCGGCGGCACGGCCGGGGCGGCACTGGTCTCCGATCCCTACGCCAAGATGGTCCTGTTCAGCGTCTCGGCCTTCGGCGTCTTCGGCGGCCTCCCGGTGATCTGGACGCTGCCCACCGCCTTCCTGTCCGGCGCCGCGGCGGCCGGCGGGATCGCCATCGTCAACGCCCTCGGCAACCTCTCCGGCTTCGCGGCCCCCTACGCGGTCGGCGCGATCAAGGATGCCACCGGCACCTTCACGGGCGGCCTCCTCCTCATCGCGGCGGCCGGGCTCGCCGCCATGGTGACGGTCCTCTGCCTCACCCACGACCCACACCTGGAGCAGGCCGCGGCGCGCGGTGCGCAGGCGGCGGAGTAGACGCGGCGGAGTAGACGCGGCGCAGGAGACGCGATCTGGGGGCAGGGGATCGCGCCGCCGCCCTGCCGCGCCCGGGGGGCGGCGGCGGGTGGCGGCCGGCGGCCGATCGACTTATGGCAGCGTCGGACTGTCCTCCCGGCGGAGGCCGTGTTGCGGGGCCGCGCGAGCCCGGGGACACGCCGTCGCCGGCGACGCGCCGGCTCGAACCCATCGGAGCAGCCCATGAACGCACCCGCTCCCGCCCCCCGCACCCGCCCGGACGCGGCGACGATCGCGGGTCTCACCGAGGCCTTGCGGGCCGTGCTCGGGGACCGGGTGACGGAGAGCCGGGCCGTGCGCGAGCAGCACGCCAACCAGCTCACCTGGGCGCCGTGCGAGCCGCCGGACCTCGTGGTCTTCCCGCACGCCACCGCGGAGGTGCAGGCCGTCGTGCGCGCCTGCGCCGAGCGCGACGTGCCGATCGTGCCCTACGGCGTCGGCACCTCCCTCGAGGGCCACGTCAACGCGCCGTTCGGCGGCGTCTCGATCGACACGGGCGCGATGAATCGCGTCCGCGCGGTCAATGCCGACGACCTCGACTGCACGGTCGAGGCCGGCGTCACCCGCAGGGCGCTGAACGCGTACCTGCGCGATACCGGCCTGTTCTTCCCCATCGATCCCGGGGCGGACGCCACGATCGGCGGGATGGCGGCGACGCGGGCATCGGGCACCAACGCCGTGCGCTACGGGACGATGAAGGATGCGGTGCTCGCGCTCACCGCGGTGATGCCGAACGGCGACATCGTCACGACCGCCCGGAGGGCGCGCAAGTCGTCCGCCGGCTACGATCTCACCCGGCTCCTCGTCGGCTCGGAGGGCACGCTCGGGATCATCACCGAGGTCACGCTGCGCCTGCACGGCATCCCCGAGGCGATCTCGGCGGGCATCTGCCCGTTCCCCTCGATCAAGGCGGCCTGCGACGCCACGATCCTGACGATCCAATCCGGCATCCCGGTCGCGCGCATCGAGCTGCTCGACGAGGTGCAGGTCGCGGCCTGCAACCGCTACTCGAAGCTGACCCTGCCGGAGACCCCGCTGCTCCTGGTCGAGTTCCACGGCACGGACGCGGGCGCGCGGGAGCAGGCCGAGCGGTTCGGCGAGATCGCCGCCGAGCTCGGCGGCGGCCCGTTCGACTGGGCGACCGGGGCCGACGCGCGCGCACGCCTCTGGCAGGCGCGCCACGACGTCTACTGGGCCGCGGTCGCGCTGCGGCCCGGTCCCACGATCAAGAACATGTCGACCGATGTCTGCGTGCCGATCTCGCGGCTCGCGGAATGCGTGGAGGCGACGAAGCGCGACATCGCCGCGACCGGGCTCACGGCGCCGATCGCCGGCCATGTCGGCGACGGCAACTTCCACACCCTCCCGCTCGTCGATGCCGACAGCCCCGAGGAGATGTCCGCGGTGGCCGGCTTTCTCGACCGGCTCGTCGCCCGCGCGCTGGACCTGGGCGGCACCTGCACGGGCGAGCACGGGATCGGCCAGAAGAAGATGCGCTTCATGGAGAGCGAGCACGGGCCGGAGGCGCTCGGCCTCATGCGGACCCTCAAGCGCGCCATCGATCCCCGGAACCTCATGAACCCCGGCAAGCTGATCCCCTGACGCGGACGCGGTCCGCGACCCGCCGGCCCCGGAGGGCCGCTCCTTCGCGGGCCTCGCGTCGTCCGACCGCGTCGGGCTCGACCCGCGGGCGCTCGGGGCCCGGACCGCCGAGCTCGGCACGGCCCTGGCCGTGACCGCGCGGCCGTGTCGTCGATTGCGCCATCCCCTCAAGGCGGCCCCGCCGCATCCCGATCGGGTTCAGGCACGGTCCCTGAGCCGGAGACGCACGGCCTCTCGCGAGCCCACGCCCGCCGGATCGTCGGCCCGCTCGGAGGCCCGGGCCCGCGCCCATCAGCACCGTTGGCCGCCCGCGCGGATACGGTGATCGGGCTCGAACGGCGTCGGTGGATTGCGTATCCGGCGACAGGGCGGGATCGGTTTCTGCCCGCCCACTCCCGGAGCCACGATCAGATGGCTTCACAGCGTCCCGTGAGCGGACGCTCCCGGTCGCGAGCCGGCGCGGGCGGGTGTGCCCGCGCTCAGGGCCCTCCATCGTCCGGGCCTGACCGACCTTCGGTCCGCGATACGCTTCGCATCGACGACAGGATCTCGGACCGGAGACATCGATCGCCTCACGGGCTGCGGCGATGTCGGTGCGTCGTCGGTTCTCCGATCCGGCGCGGCGTCGGCACGGCCGGCCCATCGTTCGCCCCTGCCCCGCGCTTCATCGCCGATTCGTCCGGTCCCAGCCGATCCTCCCGGCCAGCACGATCCGGGACCGGCCCGTCAACGCGGCGGCACCGGGCTCGGGAATCTACCGGACGCTGCGTCGCGGATAGCCGGCTTCACCGGCACAGCCGGGACGGATGTCCGCGAAGCCCGGAACCGGCCGCGAGGCCTCGCCCGAACCGGCGAGGATCGAGGGGAGGGCGGTCGCGCAGCGAGGCTGCACGCGCGGCGCCGCCTTATAATCCCGCTCCGTCGACCGCGGCGTGTGAATTATTTTGCTTGCCATAGGATCCTGGCACACAGAATAATGCATGCCGCAAAGCCAATATCGGAACCCGACATGAGGTTTCGGCGAGGCCGGCGATGCGCCGACGTGCACGCCAATCCTATAGCACGTCGCCGAATGTCAGCGCAGGGACGAGGGAGGAAGCTCATGGCCATGCCAAATGCCACGCCGGCTACGGCAATACCCAGTACCAATCGATGGCTGCAGATCGTGCTCGGCGTGATCTGCATGGTTGCCGCGGCGAACATCCAGTATGCCTGGACGCTGTTCGTTCCCGAGATCCAGAAGACCTTCGGTTGGGACCGCGCCGCGATCCAGGTCGCCTTCACGATCTTCGTCGTCGTCCAGACCTGGCTGACCCCGATCGAGGGCTACTTCATCGACAAGTACGGCCCTAGCCGCGTCGTGATGTTCGGCGGCCTGATGACGGGCCTGGCCTGGGTCATCAACTCCTACGCCACCAGCCTGAGCGGCTTCTACCTCGGCTCAGTGGCCGGCGGTATCGGCGTCGGCTGCGTCTACGCCACCTGTGTCAACAACGCGCTCAAGTGGTTCCCGGACAAGCGCGGCCTGGCGGTCGGCCTCACGGCGGGCGGCTACGGCGCCGGCTCGGCGCTCACCATCCTGCCGATCGCCAAGATGATCGACGGTGGCAACTACGCCCAGGCCTTCTTCGTCTTCGGCCTGATCCAGGGCGCCATCATCATCGCCGCCGCCATCGCCATGCGCGCCCCGCGCAAGGATCAGGTGCCGTTCTCCACCAAGGTCCTGCAGTCGCGGCGCGACTACACGCTGGGCGAGGCGCTGCGCACCCCCGTGTTCTACGTGATGCTGCTGATGTTCACCTGCACGGTGACGGGCGGCCTGATGGCTGTGGCCCAGCTCGGCGTGATCGCGCAGGATCTCGGGGTGAAGAACTTCCAGGTCAACCTGTACTTCTTCGCCATGGCGGCGCTGCCCTTCGCGCTGATGCTCGACCGGATCATGAACGGGATCTCGCGCCCGCTCTTCGGCTTCGTCTCCGACCGGATCGGACGGGAGAAGACGATGTTCATCGCGTTCGCGATGGAGGGTATCGGCATCGTGGCCCTGGGCTATTTCGGCTCGAATCCGTGGGCCTTCGTGATCCTGTCCGGTGTGGTGTTCCTGGCCTGGGGCGAGGTCTACTCGCTGTTCAGCGCCACCGCCGCCGATACCTTCGGCTCGAAGCACATCGGCAAGATCTACGGCGTGCTCTACTGCGCCAAGGGCTTCGCGGCGCTGTTCGTGCCGGTGGGCAACCTGATCATGCAGGCGACCGGTACCTGGGCGACGGTCCTCTACACGGTGGCGACCATGGACCTGATCGCCGCCATCCTGGCGATCGCGGTGCTGCGGCCGATGCTCAAGCAGCACCACGCGGCGAACAACGACGCCGCGGCGCCGGCGCTGACGCTGGCGCACGCCTGAGCGACCGGCTCGGCCGCCCCGCGGCCGGGCCGGACCCGCGACGCCCCGGCTCCGGAATCTCGGAGCCGGGGCAGAGACGATCGAGGGGGGTGCGCGCCGCCGGCACCGTCGCGGCGTCTCTTCGGGACGCACGTCGCAGCGGGCACCTGCGGATCCTCGGGCGTACACCTCCGATCATGCCGTGCTTCGTCGGCGCCTCGCTCTCACGCGACATTCCAGCCGCGCTCCGGCGCCCGCCCGAGATCTGAGGCTGGAACCAGTTCCCGCGTTTTCGGAGATCGACTGTGCTGCAGCCTCCCGAGACCTCCCTGGGTCCGGCCTCGATCGGGCAGACCGCGAGCCTGCGCGAGCAGGCCTACGACAGCATCAAGCAATCGATCCTGGCGATGGATCTCTACGACGGCTCAGCGCAGATCCGGCTGCACGAACACCAGATCGCGCAGGATCTCGGCATCAGCCGCACGCCAGTCCGGGAAGCCCTGACGCTTCTCGAGCGGGAAGGCTTCGTGAGCACGGTGCCGCGCCGCGGCCTCTTCGTGACGCGCAAGACCAAGCGCGAGATCGTCGAGATGATCACCGTCTGGGCCGCGCTCGAGGGCATGGCGGCCCATGCCGCCGCGCGGCACGCCGAAGATTCCGAACTTCGCGCGCTCGGCAGGGCGTTCGAAGATTTCGACATATCCACTTTACCCGATCATCTGAAAGCCTACGACGAGGCCAACCTCGACTTTCATCGGACGATCGTCCGTCTCGGCGGCTGCGGATTGATGGTCGAGATGACGACCAACCTGTTCATCCACATGCGGGCGCTCCGGTCGGCCTTCCTCCATCGGGCCGGGAGGCTCGAAGATTCGATGCGCGAGCATGCCGCCATCATCGCCGCCCTGCAGGCACGCGACGCGGATCGGGCCGCGGTCCTCGTGCGCGATCACGCGCTCGGGCTGATCGCGCACGTCGAGGCGCACTGGGCTTGGCCAGAGGGGTAAGAGCCACCGCCGACGGAGAATCGACCTATGCTACCGTCCGTTCACATGACCGATCTGCTCGGCCTCGGCTTCCTGATCATCGGGCTCGTCGGAGCCGGGATCGCCAGCGCGAGCCGGTCGACGCGCTTCGCGGAGGAGCCGCGTGAGGAACTCGCGGGCGGAGCGCTGCTCGTGGCGATCCTCGGCCTCGCCTTCGTGCTCGCCGAGTGAGCGGGCGCGGCGCGGGCAAGGCGGCCTCTGCGGCTCGCCATGCCGCAGATTTGCAACAGGCGCCGGAAACAGCCGGGAGGGCTGGAATTATTCCAGTCCAACGCCCCGCTGTCCGGCCATTCATTTCTCGCGTCTAGACAACCGTTTGACCGAACAGAGCAACCGCAGTTTAGAGGTGCTACAAAGATCTGAGCCGCTTGCGCCAATCGGGGCCATATTATTTTAATCCGTCGGACGCTGCACGCGACTGTGCACGGCGCGAGCATCTGAGGATTGGAGTAATGGCGGCGGTATCGGTGGATGCCCTGCATCGCAGCGAGAACCTGAACCTTCATCGGTTCCTGCTCCGCAAGCTCGGCAATCCCGCGGATGCCGCCGATGCCGCGCAGGAGACGTATCTCCGTCTCGTCAAGGCGCTCACCACCACCGACCTGGAGCAGCCGCGCCTGTTCCTGTTCCACCTCGCCCGCAACGTCGCCGCCAATCTCGGCAAGCGCCGCCGGTTCGAGGCCGGCCTGTTCCGGTCCATCACCGATCTCAAGCTGTCCAGCGTCGTGGACGGCCGCGCGCAGACCGAGACGCAGGTGATCGCCCGCGAGCAGCTGCGCCTCGTCGCGGCGGCGATCGACGGGCTGCCGCCGCGCTGCCGCGAGGCGTTCCTCCTCAGCACCTTCGAGGGCCTCTCGAACGGGGAGGTCGCCGCCCGTCTCGGCGTCAGCCGCAACATGGTCGAGAAGCACCTCATCAAGGCGCTGCTGCACATCCGCCGCGCGTGCCACGAATTCTTCTGATCCGGCACGTCAGGACTTCGCGGCCTCGATGGTCTTCATAGGTCGGACGGGCGGAGCGGGCAGCGGGTCGACATGGAGGAGGAGCGGACGCCCGCGGGCGACGACGAGGCCGCGGACGACCCGGTCTACGCGCGGGCCGCGTTCTGGGTGGTTCGCCTGGCCTCCCCCGACGCGACCGACGCCGACCGGGCAGCCTTCGCGACCTGGCGCGCGGCCGACCCGGCCCATGCCGAGGCCTACGCGGAGATGGAGGCGTGGCGGCGCGTCGCCGGGCGCGCGCCCGATACCCGCCGGCGCAAGCGGCGGCCGCCGACGCGCCTCGTCGGTCTCGCGGCGGCGCTGGGCCTGTCCGGCTTCGTCGCCTACGAGAGCGGGCTCCTCGACCGCGTCCGCGCCGATGTCTGGACCGGTATCGGGGACATCGAGACGACGCGGCTCCCCGACGGCAGCCGCGCCGCCCTCAACACCGACACGGCGCTGGTCCTGCGCTTCACGGCCGCCGAGCGCGACGTCCACCTGCTGCGCGGGGAGGCGGAGTTCGATGTCGTGCCCGACAGCGGCCGGCCCTTCGTGGTCCACGGCGGCGGTCTGCGGGTTCGCGCGGTGGGGACGCGCTTCTTCGTCCGGGCCGGCGGGGACGCCGAACCGGTCGGTGTGGCGGAGGGGCGCGTGGACGCGTCGACATCCGCCGGCGCCGTGACGATCGGGGCCGGCGAGGTGGCCCTCCGGAGCGCCGACGGCCACCTGATGGTCGAGCGCGGCGATGTCGGGCGCGCCACGGCGTGGCGGGAGGGCCGGCTCGTCGTCACGGGGCAGCCCCTCGCCGCGGTCGTGGCCGACCTGAACCGATATCGGCGCGGACGCATCGTCCTGCTCGGCTCGGGGCTCGGCGCGCAGCGCTTCAGCGGGACGCTCGACATCCGCGACACCGACGAAGCGCTCGACGTGCTGGTCGCGACGATGGGCCTGCGCGTCACGCGCCTGACCCCGTACCTCGTCCTCGTCAGGCCGCCGGGCTGACGGGGCGAAAAAAACCCGCGCGGGGAGGTCAGGAGTCGCGCGGCTCGATTGTCGTGTGTCCGTGAGGGCCCAGAGCGCGCGCCGAGCGTGCCGCCCTCCGCGGAACGGGGGCAGGGATGGCGGTGTGGAATCTCGGCGGCACTCTCGGCAGCGCGCTGGGCGGCACTCTCGGAAGCGCGCTGGGCGGCACGTGGCGCAGGGCGGCCCTGGCGAGCGCGTCCCTGATCGCGATCGGGCAGGCCTCGGCCGCGCAGGAACGGCCGATCACCCCGACCTTCGTGCGAGCCGGCGAACGGCTCAACATCGTGCCCGTCGCCGCCGGGGACGCCGGGCCGCCGCGCGCGCTCTCGGCGCGGCGCGTCCGGCTCTCGATCGCGCCCGGTCCCCTCGAGCCGGCCCTGGCGAGCCTCATCGCGCGGACGGGCCTGTCGCTGGCCTACCGGACGGCGCTGACCGAGAACCGCGCGACGCGGGGCGTCGAGGGGGACGTCCTGCCCCTGGAGGCGCTCGCGCGGCTGCTCGACGGGACGGGGCTGACCTACCGCGCCGCGAAGCACGCGACGATCACCCTCGTGAACCCGCGCTACGCCCAGGCGTCCCTGCCGCCGGGGGATTCGAATGCGCCGACGCCGGTCGGGGCGGCCGCCGCGGCGGTCACCCTCGACGAGCTCTCGGTCGAGGCCCAGCAGCCGACCTTCGGGACGACGGGCTTCGTCGCGACCCGGTCCACGGCGGGCTCGAAGGGCAACGATTCCATCCTGGAGACGCCCGCCACCGTCAGCGTCATCACCCGGGACGAGCTGAATGTCCGGGGCGTGCAGGACGTCAACCTCGCGGTCGCCTACACGCCCAACGTCCAGGCCGTCGACTATCCCGGCGGCCAGGGCGGTCCGACCTTCACGCTGCGCGGCTTCAACGCCAACAACTTCGACAGCGTCTACGAGGACGGCCTGCGCTACGGCTTCAACTCGTTCGACCAGAACATCGAGCCCTACGCCTACGAGCGCGTCGACGTCGTGAAGGGGCCGATCTCGGTCCTCTACGGCCAGGGCCAGCCGGGCGGCATCATCAACCTCGTCTCGAAGCGCCCGACCTTCGTCCCGTTCAACGAGGTGTTCCTCCAGGGCGGCAATTACGGGCGCGTCCAGGCCGGCTTCGACCTGTCCGGCCCGGTCGAGGGCGCGCCGCAATTCGCCTATCGCGTGACCGGCCTCGTCCGCAACGCCGACAGCCAGGTCAAGTACACGCCGGACGACCGGACCTTCATCGCCCCGGCGCTGACCTGGCGGCCGGACGCCGACACCGCCCTCACGGTCCTCGGCAAGTACGCCGAGTACCGCGGCGGCGGATCGGAGCAGAGCCTGCCGATCGTCGGCTCGATCCTGCCGAGCGCGCGCGGCTTCTTCCCGCGCAGCCCGTTCGTCGGGCAGCCGAACTTCAACACCGGCCTCCTGGAGAACAAGGAGATCGGCTACATCCTCGACCACAGCTTCGCGCCGGGATGGCTGCTGCACGCCGCCTTCCGGGCCTACGAGACCACCTCGAAGTTCGACGCGGTCGGCGCCAGCCCGGCCTTCACGCCGCCCGGCTTCCTCGCCGTCTCGGTCTTCCCGTACCTGCGCGACCAGTCGAGCCAGGGGCTCCTGACCGACAACTACGTCCAGGGGCGCTTCGACACCTGGGACATCCAGCACGACGTCGTCCTCGGCGTCGGCTTCCAGAACTACTATCGCCGCGACGCGCGGACCTTCCCGAACGGCTACCCGACGAGCGCCGCGAACCGCCTGATCGACCTGTACGATCCGGTCTACAACCTCGGCATCGCCTTCCCGCAGCGAACGAACGTCGCGACCCGGGCGCTGCAGCAGCAGACGGGCGCCTATGTCCAGGACCAGATGAAGTGGAACGGCTTCATCCTCACGGGCAGCCTGCGCAACGACTGGGTCGAGCAGCAGGTCCGGACCACCTTCAATTTCCCGAACCTGCCGGTCGCGACCCTCAACCGGACGACGATCGACAACCAGAACTTCTCGGCCCTGAGCTACCGGGCCGCCCTGGGCTACGCGTTCGCCGCCGGGATCGTGCCCTACGCCGCCTACTCGACGTCGTTCAACCCGCAGATCGCGGGTCAGCGGGCGGACGGCTCGGCGCTGCCGCCCCGCGAGGCCAGCCAGATCGAGGGCGGCGTCAAGTGGCAGCCGGTCGGCACCAACGCGCTCGTCACCGCGTCGTATTTCGAGATCACGCAGACCAACATCCCCCTCGCCGACCCCCTCAATCCCGGCTTCTTCATCGTGACGGGCGCGGCGGAATCGCGGGGCTTCGAGCTGGAGGGCAAGGCGAGCCTGTTCGACGGGTTCAACCTGATCTTCGGCTACGCCCACCTCAACACGAAGGTCACGCGGAACGCGACCAACCCGGCGCTCGTCGGCAACCGCCTGCCGAACGCGCCGGACAACACCCTGTCGCTCTTCGCCGACTACACCCTCCCGCTGAACTCGCCCTTCGCCGGCTTCCGGGCCGGGGCGGGCGTGCGCTACGTCGGCGAACGGACGGACGCCACCAACGTCGATCGCATCCCGGCCTACGCCCTCGTCGACGCCTCGCTGAACTACGACCTCGCCCAGCTGAACCCGGCCTGGAAGGGCGCGGTCCTGTCGGTGAACGCCAACAACATCTTCGACCAGCGGTACTTCACGTCGGGCTTCTACACCGGCTACGTCTTCGAGGGGTTCCGCCGGAGCGTGTTCGGGACGCTCACGTATCGCTGGTAGGGTCGCCGGCCGATGACGCGCGCGGCACCGACCGTCTCCGGGCGACCGGCCCCGGCGGGGGGCCGGCCTGCGTCGAGCCCCCGGTTCACGGCCTCGCGGACCTTCCGCCTGGGCCTGTGGCTGCATCGCTGGAGCGGGCTGGTCGCGGCGCCGTTCTTCCTCGTGCTCTGCCTGACCGGGACCGTCCTGATCTTCCACGAGGAGATCGACGCCTGGGCGGGCTTCGAGCCGGCGGTCGAGGCCTCTGACGCGCCGCTCCGGCCGCTGGCCGCGCTCGCCGACGCGGCGCTGGCGCGCGCGCCGGGCCGGCGCGTCGTCGCGGTCGCGCTCGACGCGGAGCATCCGGAGCGGGTCACGGTGAGCCTCGCCGCGCCCGGCATCCGCACGGTCGCCGGGGCCGATCCGGTGCTGATGGACGCGCGGAGCGGCGCGGTCCTGTCGCGGCCCGACCCGCGGACGACGCCCCTCGGCCTCCTGCTGCGGCTGCACGCGAACTGGTTCCTGGGCCTGCCGGGGCAGCTCGCCGGCGGCGCCGTGGCCCTGCTGGTCGTGCTCTGCCTGGTCTCGGGCACCGTGATCTACGGGCCCTATATCCGCGGACTCGCCTTCGGCGCGGTCCGGCGCGGGTGCGGCGCGGCCCTGCGCCAGCGCGATCTGCACAACCTGATCGGCGTCGCCACGCTCGGCTGGACGCTGCTCGTCTCGGTCACCGGGATCGCGCTCGCCCTCGGGGGCGTCGGCCTCCTGGCGTGGCAGGCGACCGAGTTGCAGCGCCTCGTGCGCGCCCACGCCCCGGCCTCCGCCGGGCGCGTCGACGGACCCGCCGCCGTCTCCCTCGACGCCGTCCGGGCCGCCGCGGAGGCCGCCCGGCCCGGCTGGCGGGCCACGCTGATGATCGTTCCGGACACGGTGCTGTCGACGGACCGGCACTACACGGTGCTGCTCGCCGGCCCGACCGGTCTGCAGAAGCGCCTGTTCGAGATCGCCCTGGTGGACGCCCGCGACGCCCGGGTCGCGGAGGTGGCCCGTCTCCCCTGGTACCTCACGATCGTCAGGCTGTCGCAGCCCCTGCATTTCGGCGACTACGGGTCCTGGCCGCTCAAGATCCTCTGGTGCGCGCTGTCCTGGGCCACCCTGTTCATCACCGGCAACGGGGCTTGGCTGTGGTGGACGCGCGGGCGCGGGCGGCGCGCCGGTCGCGCGCAGGCAGGTCCCGCATGAGCGGGGTGTCCGCGCTGTGGCAGCGGCGGCCGGTCCTGTTCGCGCTGGGCCTCGCGACGCTGACGGTCGCGGGCCTCGTCGTGATGCTCGGCGACGCGGCCGCGTGGAAGGCCGCCGGCTTCGTGCTCGCGGCCCTGCCGCCGGTCACGGCGGCCTTCGCCTATCGGAGGCAGTGTCGGCGGCGCGGCGCCTCGTGAGCGCCGGCCTTCTCGGGACCCTGCGCGCTACGCCACCGCCTGCCCCGCGCGCGCGTTCCACTTCTCGAACTTCCCGAGCACGCCCCACGCCGTCAGCGCGATGAAGATCGGCATCGTGTAGGGGCTCAGCCCGAAGGCGGGCGTGAGCTGGGCGAGCACCTGGCCCAGACCTGTGCCGGCCGGCACCTGGGACAGGATCTGCGTGACGACCGCGCCGACGATACCGATCGCCGACTTCTTGCCGGAGAGCAGCTGCCCGATCGTCTGCCCGAGGGCGCCGTTGACCGGCCCGAGGACCGCGCCGGCGGGACGCGCTGCCGGCGGGCCGGGCAGGACCTGGGCGGTCGGCAGGCGCGCGCCGTCGATCTGCCGGCGCAGGGCCTGGAGAAGCTCGTCCAGCCGTGCCGCGGCATCCGCGGGGGGCGCGGCCGGCACGGGCGCGGCCGGCGCGATCACCGCCGGATGCATCGGGACGGGTTGCAGCGGGGCGGTTTGCGTCGGGCTGGCCGCCCGCGCGGCGACCTGGCGCTCCAGGTCCTGGATCCGCGCCAGCACCGCCCTGTCCGGCGCCGGCCGCAGCGCCTCCTGGATCGCCGCGATCGTGCGCGCATCCGCGAGGCCGGAATCGTCGAGGCCGCACCGTTCCTGGAACATCGCCACGGCCGCCATGGTCCGCGGCCCGTTCCGGCCGTCCTCGACGAGGGGCGGCGCCGCGCCGAGGCGGTTGAGGGATTGCTGAACCCAGAGCGTGCTGTCGGCGAGCTCGTCGTCGGGCTCGCGGGACACGGCAGCCTCGACGGCGCGCGGCGCCGCGAGGGCGACCGTGGCGTCGATGTCGATGAGGCTCCGCAGGATCACCGCGGTGCCGATCTGCGTGTCGACCACGTTCGGGTCGAAGACGTGGTCGCGCACGAACTTGCCGCCGCGCGCGCCCGGCGGCCCGTAGGCCGTCGACCCGCCCCAGAGATACGGCGAGTTCACGCCCCGGCCGTGGTAGCCGTAGCCGTTGAAGCCCTCGAGCCGGTAGAGGGCGCGCGCGACGCTCCAGTCGCCGACCCCGATCAGGCCCTGGAGGCGCAGCGCGTCGACCGCCCCTTCGACGAAGGCCTGCGGCCCGGTGAAGGGACCGCGTCCCTTCGGGACGATCGTGGTCCGTCGTCCGAGCGTCTGCCCGTTGCCGAGATACGTGTCGAAGTCGAAGGCCGATTCCCGGTAGTGGCAGAGCCCGACGAACCACCAGGGCACGCCCGTGCGCGCCTCGATCTCCCGGTAGCGCAGTTTGCCGGCGGCGAGCTGCTGCGCGAGCTCGCGCACGGTCGCGAGCTTCTCCGGCCGGATCTGAAGCGACGCCCAGGTCCGCTCGTAGCCGTCCTGAAAATCCGTGAAGGATGCCATGTCGATGCTCCGGGATCTGCGGTGACGAAGCCTTGACGGGACGGTCCGCGCGGCGCGGCCGGAGCCCCCGCGCGGCCGGGCGCCGATCGGGCGGGTCTGCACGCGACGCCCCGGATCCGGACGCGCGGTCGCGCGGCGCGGGCTCCCGACGGAGGGGCCGGGCGCCCGGTATCGGCGACGTCCTGCCCGCGCGCCGGGCTAACCGGGCGCGGCGGCGCCCGCCGACCGTCCGGCGTAGGAGATCCGGAACGCGGTCGGAAACGGCGTGCCCCCGTCCTCGACCGCGCCCTCGGCCCGCACGGCGTCGCGCAGCAGGATGCGGCGGACGATCTCCGGGATCATCGCGCCGGCCACGTAGCGGCCGAGGCACTCGTGATGGCCCCGGCCGAAATGGAGGTAGGTCTGATCCGGGCGGGTCGGGTCGAAACGGTCCGGCTCGGGCACGCCGGTCGCGTCGAACATCGCCGAGAGGCTGAGGGGCAGGACGATCCGGCCCTTCGCGATCCGGCTCTCGGCCGGGCTGCCCCGGCCGAGCACGTGGTCGGTCTCCGCTTGGCGGAACATGAAGGCGACGATCGGCGCGAAGCGCAGCGCCTCCCACACGTAACCGTCGAAGGCGGCGGGCCCGGTCCGGGCGGCCGCGCGCGCGGCTTCGAGGACCTGCGGCCGGCCGAGGAGCTCGGCGAGGGCGTTCACCACGGCCTCCGACGTGGTCTCGATGGCCCCGATCAGCAGGCCGCCGACATTGATGACGACGCGGTCCATGCCGAAGCCGGCCGCCGCCGGCAGGTGCAGCCGGAGCAGGCGGGTGAGGACATCGTCGGGCAGGTCGGCGCCGGCCTCGATCGCCGCGACGCGCGCCGGGATGATCCTGGCGAACGCCGCCCGCATCTCCTGGCGCGCCCGATCCGCCGCCGCGTGGATCGCCTCGGCATCCGGGCGCGCGTCGAAGGGAAGGTTGTTGAACTGGTCGAACTGGTTCGCGTACGACCAGCGCAGGAGGTCGGCATCCGGGGCCGCGAAGCCGAAGAACCGCTGCACGATCCGCAGCGGCACGAGGCGCGAGAGCGACGCCACGACGTCGATGGATCCTTCGCCCGCGTCGAGGGCCGCGTCGGTGACGGCGCCCGCCAGATCGCGGATGGCCGGGAGGTCGCGCCAGGACAGCACGGCGCGCATGACCGCCTTGTCGCGGTAATTCACCTCCGTGCCGTCGAGCGCCAGCATGAACTCGCCCATCTTGGGCTTGTAGAGCGCGACGGAGAAGACCTGCGGCAAGGACAGGATCTCCTCGACCTCCGCGCGGCCGGCGACCAGGATGGCCGCGCCGCAATCCAGCGCGGTCCGCCGCGCGCGAAGCTGCGCGAAGAAGGGCCGCGGCGCGCGGGCGATCCAGTCCCGGGCGCGCTGCCAGCGCTCCGACACCGGCAGGGCCTCCAGGAACGTGAGGCAGGGCGTCTCGGGAGCGGCGGCGCGCATGCACGACCTCCAAGGTTCTTCGCGGAGAGGCGCGGGCCGTCCGGCCCGACGCGCGGTGGTCAGTTGAGCGAGACGTCCAGCCCCTCGCGCAGGCGCGCCACGAGCTCGCCCTGCCGGTGGGTCTCGGTCTTGGCGAACAGCGCGCGCAGCTGGGTGCGGGCGGTCGAGATCGCGATGCCGCGGTCCCGGGCGTGGGCGTCGAGGGACCGCCCCGAAGCCACCGCGTTGGCGAGGTTCGACTCGGCGACGGTCAGCCCGAACAGCTTCTGCAGCCGCGCGGCGTTGCTCTCCTGGACCTTCTGGGTCCCGGTCCGGATCACGATCGCCAGCTCGGCCCGCACCTTCGACCCGGTGCCCGCCGGCCGCTTCGACAGCGGGTGCAACGAGACGCGGTAGGGCACGCCGCTCTCGCCGCAGGTCACCGCGATGTGGTCGGCCTGCGTGATCGCCACGTCGCCGCTCGCGGCCGCGAGCGCCTCGCCGGCCGCGCGGGCGATCCGCCGCCCGGTCTGGCTGTCCTTGAGGACGAGGCTGCCCTTCACGAAGGACAGGCCGGCCCGGGACCGCGCGAGCGCTTCCGCCGCGCGGTTGGCGTGCGCGACGCGCAGGTCGGAATCGGTGAGGATCACGGCGGCGTCGAGCAGGTCCAGGGCGGAGGCGAGGTCGGACGTGCGCTCGGATGCCTGGCGCATCAGCGCGTACAGCTCGAAGGCCCGGCGCAGGTGCGGGACGAGCATCGCCAGGCGCCGGACCTCGTCGGACCGGAAGGGGCCGCCGTCCTCGCCGCGCATCGCCGCGAGCGTCGCCATCACGTCGGCTTCCTTGGCGAAGTAGGTGACGAGGCTGTGCTCGATCTCGAAGGGCTGCACGACCTCCTTGAACAGGGCCGACTCGCGGAACTGCACCGCGTCGACGCCCTCCTCGGCGCGGATGACCTTGCCCTGGTTCGACAGGATGTAGGGGAGGCGCGGATCCTCGGTGGCGTGCCGGTAGAGGAACTCGCGGTACCGCGCCCGCTCGAAGCCGGACACCGCCCAGAGCGGCTTGCGGTTCCCGTCGAGGCTGAACACGGCGAGCTGCCCGACCCGGCCGCCGACGAAGTCGGTCAGATCCTCCAGGAGCGCCGACCACTCCTCCGGCTGGCCGACGCGGTCGTAGATCGACCCCACCAGTACCGAATACGCCTCGAGATCCTGCATGGCCACGCTCCGCGGTGAGTGCGAGTGGTGAGTGCGCGTCTTGAGTGTCCTCAGATCTCCAGGATTCTGATCGGACCGATAGGTTTCGAACCCGGGTCTTCCATTACGGATGCAGTTGAGATGCAAATCAATACTGGTGATGTGGAGATTCGGTCTGCGGCAGGCGCCTAGAGGGTTCGCAGGTACTCCAGGAGCTGCCGGCGCTGGGTCTCGTCGAGCTGCTCGGTCCCGTAGGCGGGCCCCTCGTGGCCGGTATTGGCATTGCCCGGCAACGCGGTGTCGAACAGGAACGGCCCGCTGTCGGACCGGAAGCCGATCCGGTCCTCGTCCAGCTCGCGGCTGCCGACCCGGAACGTCCTGGATCGCCGGCTGGACGGCAGCAGCAGTTCGTACAGGTTCGGCACCGAGCCGTTGTGCAGGTACGGGCCCGTCGCCCAGATCCCGTTGAGGGGCCGGGCCTTGTAGACCAGCAGGTCGCGGTCCCTCCGCGCCCCGACAAACGCGGCGACGAGGCCCTTGCCGCCGGCGGTCGAGACATCGTCGAGCATCGCGTTGCGGGCTTCGAGGACGGCGGCGCCGCGCTTGTGCAGTCGCTCGAGGATGACGGCCTGGTCCGCCCCGACGCCCGACGGCTCCGGTCCGCGGTCGAGCGGCGCCAGGATCGCGCCGGCCACGAGCGCGGCCACGAGGTCGAGGCTGCTCGTCTCGGCGGCCAGCGGCGGCGTCGTCGCCAGGAACGGCATCCGGACCCCTTCGAGGATCCCGGTCCGCGCGCGCCGGGACACGGCGTTCGTCGCCATCTTCGGGTCGGTCCCGATCTCGGCCAGCGGCGTCAGGGTCACGGTCAGCGTGCGGTTCGCGCCGGTCGGGGCGATCGCGTGGCAGGACACGCAGTACCGGTCGTAATGGGCCTTGCCGGCCGCGGCGTCGCGGGTCTGCGCCTCGGTGCGCGGCGCGATCCGGTCGGGCCAGGCCGGCGCCGTGAGGGCGCCCAGCTGGTTCTCGATCCGCAGGAGGTTGACCCGGTCCGCCGAGGTCTCGAACCACAGCGGCGGCAGGATCGGCTCACGGATGTCGGCACGGGCGAAGACGCCCAGGACCTCGCCGACGTTTCGGCCGAGGCGCTCGACGGCGAGCCCGTTCGCGGCCGAGCCGTTCCACTGCACCCGGTCGTGCCACGACGTATCCCACAGGAACGGGTAGCTGACGGGCGCGTCGGGCGGGGCGATGTTGTGCGGGTCGCGCAGATCGATGCCGGTCGCCCGGTTGAAGATCATGCCGAAGGCGTCCAGGCGGGCCGGCCCCCAGGGCACCGCGGTCCGGCTCGACGCGACGTAGCGGGAGAAATCCTCGGCCAACCGCGTCAGGCTGACCCGCAGCCGGCGGCGGTCGGCCTCGGACGGGCCCGCCCCCGGCGCCGACAGTTCCGCCGGGATGACGCGGCGGGCGAAGCGCTCGAAGCGCGCCCCGTCGTCGCGCGTTTGCGCGAGGGCGCGGCCCAGTTCCTCGATGAAGGCGAACATGTCGGCATCGGCCGGGCCGCCATCGATCAGGATCGACCGACCGCGCAGGTCGATCCGGTTCACGTGGCAGGCGGCGCAGGTCATGCCGATCCACTCGCCGCGATCGTCCACATCCTTCACGAAGCCGATGGGAAGCCCGCTGCGGTTCGATCCGCGCGTCCCGTCATACGGGTTCGGCAGGTAGCCGAAGCGCGCGAGCCCGTCCGCGACGAAGAGCCTGTCGTCGTCCGGGCGCTCCAGGGACATGAACCAGGCGTACGGCATGATCTGCGAGCCCTGGCTCGCCCCGTAGAACCACGCGCGCTCCTGCGACGTCCAGGATTGATCGAGAAAGTGCGGGCCGCCGTCCGGCCTGTCCCCCGGCTCCCGGTCGGCGGCGCGCAACCCGGCCTGCACCGGGACCAGGATCATCGCCGTGAGCGCGGCGGCGCGGGCGGCCCGGGAGCCGGTCACGATCGCACCTGGGACATGGCGGGAACCCTGCCTTCGCGAAGTGTCTGCCGATTCCAGTAAACGCCGATCGAAGCCCGCGCGTCCTTCAAATGGATGATGTTCGAATACAGTTTTTCTGTGAGGCTCGGAGCGACTGTAATTTTCGCTGTCGGCGGTGCGGCGGTGTCGCGCCGCCATAATGCTGCATCGATAGAATCGTCTGTCGCATATAGATTATGAAATCGTTCATGACATCAATACTGATGGTGTAAAATTTTAGCATAAACTGTGCCGATGGCCGGCGGAGAGATGTTTGCGCGACCGCTGATCGGAACGGCTGAACCGCGAAGTCCGGCACCGCGCGGGCGATAGGAGGAGCGATGAGCGCCAGTCTCGCAGACATCCAGGCGGATGCCCCGTCCCATCACCTGCCCGCGGTGATGACGGGCCGGGACGCGTGGTTCCTCGATACCGAGCAGGCACTCGAAGAGGAGATGGATCACTTCTGCGGACCGCCGCAGCCCGGCGATCGCGCGCCCTGGCAGGCGCGGGCCGACCAGGCCCGGCTCGCCGCCCTGTGCCTGTCCGGGGGCGGGATCCGCAGCGCCACCTTCTGCCTCGGTGCCCTGCAGGCCCTGGCCAGCCGGCGGATGCTCGGCGAGTTCCACTACTTGTCGACGGTATCGGGGGGCGGCTTCGCGGGCGGCTGGCTGCAGACGTTCATACGCCAGTGCGGCAGCATCGCCGAGGCCGAGCGCCAGCTCGGCGGCTCGGGCAACGAGATCTTCGCCAAATTGCGGCGGTACACGAACTACCTGACGCCGGAAGTCGGGATCCTGTCGTCGGACACCTGGGCCGGCATCGTCCTCTACATCCGGAACACGATCCTCAACTGGTTGATCATCTTCCCGCTGCTGCTGTTCGTTCCCCTCGCGCTGCTCGCCTACAGGACGGCGCTCGAGGCTGCGCGCGGCAGCACGCTGTGGCTGCCCCTGGTGCTCGGCAGCGCGGCGCTGTTCGTCGCGACGTTCAGCGCCTGCATCCTCCTGCCGAGCCATCGGCCGCGGACCGGCGGCGTCACGGCGTACGCGTCCCCGGCGCGGGTCGCGGCCTGCATCGTCGCGCCGACCTGCGTCTGGGCCCTGGCGCTGCCGTTCACGCTCCGCGCGCTGTTCGAGCAGCCGCTGCCGGTCTCGGGCCTGTCCCTGTGCCGTCTGGGCCTCGCGTACTTCGCCGTGCAGGTCACGGCCTATCTCAGCGGCCTGATCTGGCAGACCGCGAAGGGTCATCCCGGCCTCTGGCTGTACGAGCGGAACGTCGGTCCCTGGCTCGCCAGCAGCCTCGTCTCGGCCGCGCTGATCAGTCTCTGCACCGGCGCCTTCATCGACTGGCTGGTCGGCGGGGCTGCCAGCTTCGATGCCGAACGGGCAGAGGTCTCACAGACCCTGACCTACGCGGCCCCGCCGGCGCTGATCGTCATCCACCTGCTCCAGAGCGTCATCTTCATCGGGTTCCGGAAGAGCGCCGAGTGCGCCGACCTCGACCGCGAGTGGGTCGCGCGGGTCGACGGACAGCTTCTGCTGGCCGCGATGGGCTGGACGGGGCTGTGCCTGTGCTGCCTCGTCCTGTCCGCCGACGCCCTCGGCCGCCACGACGCGCAGATCCCCGCCCTGTTCAGCGCGCTTGCCGCCCTCGCCACCGGCCCGGCCGCCGCCTTCCTGGGCAAGCAGGTCTTCGTCCGCGCGCAGTCCCTGGCCGCCAAGGGGCGGATGGACGACCTCGTGATGATGGGCCTCAGCGCGATGGCCGCGGTCTTCGGGATCAGCCTGTTCGCCCTGATGGGCTGGTGGCTCGGCCGCCTCCTCGGCTCCGCGTACGACTGGTGGGGCGACTGCCTGCTGCCGGGTTGGGCGCTCGGCGGCGCGAAGGTCGGCTCCGGCTGCGGCATCAACCCCTACGGCATGATCGTGATCCTGGATGTCGCGGTGGCGGCGGTCCTGGCCGGGGCCGTCTGGCTGTTCGGCCGCGTCAACGTCAACCGCTTCTCCATGCACGGCGTCTACCGCAACCGCCTGACCCGGGGGTTCCTCGGCTCGGCGCGGGCGCGGCGCGACGCCGATCCCTTCACCGACTTCGACGAGGAGGACAGCCCGCGCATCGCCGAACTCGGGACGGAGAAGCGGCTGCTGCCCGTCGTCAACATGACGCTCAACCTGACCGATCTCCTCCACACCGAGTGGGCGGAGCGGAAGGCCGCCTCGTTCACCGCGACACCCTTCGCCTGCGGCTCGGCTGTCCTCGACCGCGCGGACAGGGCGCGCGACCTGCCCGCCACCGGCGGTCCGCGCGGGGCCTACATCCGCACATCGCAGTATGCCGGGATGGAGACGCGGGGCGATCGTGTCAGCGCGGGCAGAGGGCCGCTGCTGGGCGGGCTGCTGACGATCTCCGGGGCCGCGGTCAGCCCGAACTGGGGCTATCACTCGTCGCGCCCGATCGCGTTCCTGATGACCCTGTTCAACGTCCGGCTCGGCGCCTGGCTGCCCAACCCCGCGGTGGCGCGCCGGGACGACTTGAAGCTCGCCAAGCCGAGGAATTCCGTGCTCGCGCTCCTGAGCGAGCTGGGCGGCCGCAGCACCGATGTCCGGCAGGCGATCTACCTCTCGGACGGCGGCCATTTCGACAATCTCGGCGTCTACGAGATGCTGCGGCGGCGCTGCGCGCGGATCGTGGTGATCGACGCGGGCCAGGACGAACACTGCACCTTCTTCGACCTCGGCAGCGTGATCCGGAAGGCCGAGGTGGACGGGTTGGCGAAGGTCCAGATGGGCGAGATGCGCATTCTCGCCCGCTCGACGATCGAGCGCGAGGGCAAGCGCGCCGGCGCGCTGGGCTACGCGCGCGGTACGATCGCGTATCCGGGCGCCCGCGACGCGGCATCGCTGATCTACATCAAGCCGAGCTTCCTGGACGACATCCCCGCCGAAGTCCGCGCCTACGGCGCCACCAGCCCGGCCTTCCCGCACGAGAGCACGGCCAACCAGTGGTTCTCGGAGAGCCAGTTCGAGAGTTACCGCGCCCTGGGCTTCCATCAGGTCAGCAAGATGTTCGGCTCGAAGCTCACGACCTTGTCGGACTGGTCCGTGTATCTCGACAGCGAGATCGGGCGGCGCCCCCCGGACTGCTAGCGCCGGCGATCGTGCCGGACACGGCCGCCTTCCGATCGCAAGGGGGCGGCCGACCGCGGCAGCCGCGCGGACGCGGAGATCCGGGAAGACCCGCGCCGGGGTGCGGCCCGTCGCGCTGTCCGCACCTCGGCACCGGATTCGTGACGGAGGCGATGATCCGTCTCCCCTCGCGCGGCCAAGGCTCGGGACAGCCGGTGCCGATCTCGCCGCGCTCAGGACGTCGGCACGTCGCACAGGCATCGAGGCGCGGCGAACGCGACCCTGTTCACGGCGTCGCGACCGCCGCGGCGCGGGTGGTGCCGAGAAGGCCTTCGCGCCCACGCCGCGATCCCTGTTGAGCCGGCCATCGTCCGCCAAGAGACGCTACGATCGAAGCTGAGTGGGGCCGGGATTATTTCGCTGGGGCGGCGGTTCGGTGAAGCGGAGGGGTCGGAAACTCTATTGCGCAATCGGATCGGGGCCTGAATTGGGAGATCTACGTAAACTTGCTCGCCTCAGAAGCGCGGAATCGATCAAATGATGGATGCGTTAATTAGAAGTCGCTGCTAGGACACGTCATCATGTTGGCGGAGGAGCGGATGCGCTACCGGGCCGTAAGCGTCTTGGATGTGTTGGCCGTGCCTCCCGATGAGAGCCCGACCGACGAGACTCTCATGCTCCGCGAGCACATCCGCCGAATCCTGCGCAAACTCTCCCGGGCGAGGGCCGAGCTCCAGTACAGCTGAAGTGGGCGGCGCCTGTCGGCGGCGGTGCCGATCTCCGCCCCGACGGCCGTCAGGATCGACTGTGTCGCTCCGCGTTCCCATCGCCGCGATGGGCGGCGCGCTCCGTTCCGAGCATCTGTGCCGTCTACGAGGTGACCTCGGTGTCGTGGCGGCTCGGCGCGGGTTCGACGTCGCGACCGGACGGGGTGTAGGCGCACCAGCCGCATTGCCCGAGGTCGGCAGCCCGCGGCGCGTTCCACTGCGAGCACAGCGGGCACACCTTCAGCACGAGCTTGGCGCCGTGCGCGAAGGCCAGACCGCGGCCGCGGAACGTGACTCTACCCTGGGGAAGATCAGTGGACATCGGCGCCCTGACTGTAACACAGGTTAGTGATTGGAACCTGTCCAATCTGCGCAACTCCGTCAACCCCGGACGGTGCCGGGCGTCGTGATCCGGTTGTCGTGCTCTGCCCCGGTGGCGAAGTCGACCGAGACCTCCCGGTTGATCGTCGAAGACTTCGAGCGGCGTTGGCAGCCCGGCATCCGTGCGGCGGCAGCCGGGTCGTGGCGCGATCGGATCAGGTCACGCGTCCGGCTCGCACAGGTCTCGCATCGCACCTTTCGATAGCGAGGACGGTTCCGGTCAGATCGCACCGAGGGCGACGTGTCGGCCGAGGATCGGGCGGCGCTTGCGCGTCCGGCAACCGACCCTGTCGGAGAAGCTCGGCGAGCGGCGCACCGTCGATATCGTCGCCAGCCGGCGCGAGCACAGGGTGGCCTTCTACAGCTTGACCGATCCGCGCCTCCGGGCGCTTCTCGACGCGGTCGAGGATATCCTCGCGATCAACCGCCGACCGCGGCGGCTCCCGGCGCGCGCCCGACGCGCCGGATCGGGCGCTCGGCCAGGCCGCGAAGTTCGGGCAGATCGGAGACGGACCGTGACCGCTTTCCTCGCTCCGCTCGCGGGGGGCGCCCTGATCGGCGCCTCGGCGGCGCTGCTGCTTCTGGCCAACGGCCGCATCGCCGGGATCAGCGGCATCCTCGGCGGCCTGCTCGACAGCCTGTTCGACCGCCTGTTCGACAGCCCCCTGGGGCCGGCGGCCCGCGACTGGGCCTGGCGCGCGGCCTTCCTCGTCGGGCTCCTCGCCGGTCCCGCCCTGTACCGGCTGGCGGCGGGCCACTGGCCGGATGTCCGCGCGGGCGCGTCGTGGCCGATGCTGATCGCCGCCGGTCTCCTCGTCGGCTACGGGACCCGCCTGGGCTCGGGCTGCACCAGCGGTCACGGGGTCTGCGGACTCGCCCGGCTCTCGCCGCGCTCCCTGGCGGCGGTCGCGACCTTCATGGCGGCGGCCATCGTCACCGTCTTCCTCGTACGGCACGGCGTGACGCGATGAGCGCGCCGCGCCTCCTCGCCGCCCTGGTGAGCGGCCTGCTGTTCGGCGTCGGCCTCGCCCTCTCGGGCATGATGGACCCCGAGCGGGTCCTGGGCTTCCTCGACGTCGCGGGCGCCTGGGATCCGAGCCTCGCCTTCGTGCTGGCCGGGGCCGTCGGAGTCTCGGCGCTGGGCTACGCGATCAAGGCGCGGATGGCGCAGCCCGCCCTGGCGCCGCGCTTCGAAGTGCCGACGAACCGGAGCGTGGATGCCCGGCTGCTCGCCGGAGCCGCGCTGTTCGGCGTCGGCTGGGGGCTCGCCGGCTTCTGTCCCGGCCCGGCCCTGGCCGGCCTGAGCCTCGGCCTGCCGGAGGTCGCGCTGTTCGTGGCGGCGATGCTCGCCGGGATGCTGCTCCACCGCGTCAGGTGGCCCTCCGCAGGGTGACCCGCGTCAGCTCCGACGGACGCCCCAGCCGGAGGGCGAAGCCGGGCCAGAGCCCGGTGCCGTTGCTGACGTAGAGCCGCATCGTCCCGACCCGGTACGCGCCCGAGACGAACCCGGCATTGCCGCGCGCCACCAGCCGGTCCAGGCCGCGGATCATGCCGCCGTGGGTATGGCCGGAGAGCTGGAGCGCCACGCCGCGCGCCGCGGCCCGGGCGGCGTTCGCCGGCTGGTGGTCCAGCAGAACGATCGGCGCGCCCTCGGGCGCGCCCGCCAGGGCTGCGTCGAGGTCGGGGCCCGGATGCCCCGTGGCGGGCGCGGAGCGGTCGGTGACGCCGGCCAGCACCAGCGCGGCGCCGCCGCGCCTCAGGACCGTGTGGGCGTTGGCGAGGACGCGGATCCCCAACCCGGCGAGGTGGCGCATCCAGGCGTCGTGGTCGAAGAAGTACTCGTGGTTGCCGGGCACGGCCCAGACTCCGTCGCGCGCGCGCAGGTCCTGCAACGGCCTGACGTCGCTCCGCCGGGCCTCCAGCGACCCGTCGATGAAGTCGCCGGTCACCACGATCAGGTCGGCCCGGAGGGCGTTGGCGCGCGCGACGACGGCCCCCGCCCAGGCGGCCGGGAACAGGCGGCTGATATGCAGGTCGGTCAGGTGCAGGATCGTGTAGCCGTCGAGGCCGGGGGGCAGGTCCGCGATCGCGACCGGGACGTCCTTCAGCGGCGGCACGCGCGCGGCCCGCCACACGGCGACGGCCGAGAGGCACGCGGCCGCCGCGGCCAGCGCGGCGCGCCAAGCGGTCGGGATCGCCCAGCCGCCTCCGGGCAGCGCCAGGGAGATCAGGGCGACGAGGTCGAGGGCGAGCTGCGTCACCGCCGCCAGCGCGATCGCGCCGAACGCCCAGTTGAACAGGATCACGACCGGGCGCGGGAATTCCGGCGCGAAGACCGACCCGGAGGAGAGGCGGCTCCACAGGTGGTACTGGGAGGCGACGAGGAGGAGCGCGGCGAGGCCGAGCCTAAGCGCGAGCGGCGCCGGCAGGGGCCACACCACCCGCGCGATGACGTAGGCCGCGGGCAGGCTGGGGATGAGGCGGATCATGGGCGGCTACATGGACCGGGCGGCGGCCGAAAGGCAAAGCTTGCGCCCGGTTCGACCCGGTCGCTCGGTGCGCGGCGACCGGAAGGACCGCCGTCGGCGGCTCTGAAGGCGCCCTCCGCCGACCCGTTGCCCGCCCCGGGACCGCACCCGCTGCGCCCGGCGAGCGCCGGCGTCAGCGCGCGCTCGGCTCGAACCAGCCGCGCAGCGGTTCCAGGGTGGTCTCGTGCGCCAGCGGGGGCGGCGCGCCGTCCGGGGCCGCCATGCCCGCGCGGTCGTGCCAGTACGTCGCCAGCCCCACCCGCGCCGTCCCCACCAGGTCGAAGGCCGAGCCGGCGACGAACAGGCAGCGCGCGGGCTCGACCCCGAGGGCCTGCAGTCCCAGCCGGTAGGGACGCGGATCGGGCTTGTAGAATCCGGCGCGCTCCGCCGTGACGACCGCGTCGAGCTCGACCCCCACGCAACCGGCGGCGATGCGCCCCAGACGTTCGGAGCAGTTGGTCACGACGCCGAGCCGCACGGAGCGCGCCGCGAGCGCCTGCAGGGTCTCCGTCACGCCGGGCCAGGGCCGGAGTTCGCCGTAGCGGTCCTCGAGGTCCGCCGCGAGGCGGCGCGGCATGCCCACCGCCTCGGCGGCCTCGGCCACGAGATCCTCGTACGGCCGGTACGCCCCCGTCCGGTAGGTGATCCGCAGGTACTCGGCCCGCCACCGGCGGCCGGCCTCCTCGCTGCCGGCGACCGAGTTCCACAGGGACCAGCTGTCGAGCAGGGCCGTCAGGAGATCGAACAGGACGGCGTCGAACCGGTGGGATGTCATGGTGGGGTCTCCTTCCGTGTCGCGCGCCGCAGCGGGCGGTGCCGTCCGTCGCGCGGCCGCGGGCCGCGCCGCAGCGTCCCGGCGCGTCAGTCCGCGCCTCACCGCATCCGGACCGGCTCCCGTCGCGTCCGGCGTCGCCGGGCGGTCGAGGTGCGCGCCATCCGTGCCGTCACGGTCGGCACCGCCTACCAGCCATTGATGCGCGGCCAGACGGCGGCGACCCGCCCGTCGGCGTCGAGGACGTGGTAGCGGTCGTACTGCGCGCCCGTCGCGCAGGCGTGGTTCGGCAGGACGCGCACGCGGTCGCCGATGGCCAGCTCCGGGAGGGCGGCGCGGGAGCCCGGGCGCAGGGCGAGGATGCCGTGCTCCTGGTTGGCGTCGGCGACGATCAGGTCCGGATAGGGGCGGCCGGCGCGGTCGCAGACCACGCCGTAGCCCTGATCGACCGCCTGCCGGGCCGTGCCCCGGTCGCGCGACAGCGCCATCCAGCCGGCATCGGTGATGATCCAGCCCTTGTCGCGGCGGTGCCCGATCACGGTGGCGAGCACGCTCACCGCGATGTCGTCGACCGCGACGGAGCCGACGCCGGCCTGGAACAGGTCGCCGAACATGAACACGCCGGCCCGAACCTCGGTGACCCCGGCGAGGTCCCGGGCGTAGCGCGCGGTCGGGGTCGAGCCGACGCTCACCACCGGGCACGGCAGACCCGCCCCGCGCAGCAGGGTGGCCGCCGTCACCGCCGCCGCGCGCTCGGTCTCCGCGGCCGCGGCGAGATCCTCGGGATCGCTGAGGCCGTAGCTGTCGCCGGCATGGAGCAGCACGCCGCGCAGGTCCGCCCCCGCGCCGAGCGCGCGCCCGATCGCCACCAGCAGCGCCGCGTCCGCCGGCTTCACGCCGGAGCGATGGCCGTCGGCGTCGACCTCGATCAGGACCGGCAGACGGTCGCCGGTCCGCGCGGCCCAGGCGGCGACCGCGTCCGCCTGCTCGATCGAGTCGAGCACCACGGCGAGGTCCGCGCCCCAGCGTCGCCGGATCGCGCCGACGCGGTCGAGCTTCTGCGGGGCGATGCCGACGCCGTAGATCATGTACCGCACCCCGCCCTCGGCGAAGTACTCGGCCTCGCGCAGGGTCGAGACCATCGCCGGGCCGGCCGGACCGGCCATCGCCAGGCGGGCGACGTCGATCGACTTCGCCGTCTTCAGGTGCGGCCGGAGGGTGACGCCCAGCCGGTCCAGGTGCGCCCGCATCCCCGCGAGGTTCGCGCGCAGCCGCGCCTCGTCGAGGAGCAGGCACGGCGTCTGGAGGGGGCTCGAGGCTCCGTCGATCTCCGCTGACCGCAACGGCGCCTCGGCTCGATTGCCCGGCATGTCCGCGCCTCCCTGTCTCACTGCCGGGTGACAGACCATGCCGGGCCGGAAGACACCATTAATCTGTTCGGCATTCTGGATTAAGGTCAGCCTTAATGCTCGACACCGACGATCTCCGGTTCTTCGCGGCGGTGGCGGCCAGCCCGTCTCTGGCCGCCGCGGCGCGCAGCCTGAACGTGTCCCCGCCCGCCGTGACGCAGCGGCTGCGCAGTCTCGAGAAGCGGCTGCGGGTTCATCTGGTGGACCGGTCCGGCCGCGGCCTCACGCTGACCGACGAGGGGGAGCTGCTGGCCGAGCGCGGCCGCGACCTCCTCGGCGCCTTCGACGATCTCGCCGACGCCCTGGCCGAGCGCGTCGGCGCGGTGACCGGACATCTGCGCGTCGTCGCCCCGCTCGGCTTCGGGCGCCGGCACGTGGCCCCGGTCGTGACGGCGTTCCGGCTCCGGCATCCGGGCGTGCGGATCGACCTGCTGCTCTCGGACCGCCTGGGTCGCATCCCGTCCGAGACCTGGGACCTCGCGATCCACGTCGGTGAGATCAGGGAGGCGACCCCGAGCCTGACCGTGCGCGCCCTCGCGCCGAACGATCGGATCCTCTGCGCGGCGCCCGCCTACCTGGCCCGGCACCCGGCCCCGCGCGTGCCGGTCGACCTGCGGGATCACACCTGCATCGCGCTGCGCGAGAACGACGAGGACGTGACGCTCTGGCGCTTCCGGGCGGCGGACGGCGCCGAGGCGCGCGTCAGGGTGGACGCGGGCCTGGTCAGCAATGACGGCGACGTGGTGCGCGGTTGGGCCCTCGCGGGCCTCGGCGTGATCGTCCGCTCGGAATGGGACGTCGCCGACGACCTGCGCGCCGGGCGGCTGACGCGCCTGCTCGAAGGTTACGCCCTGCCGTCGGCGCCGGTCGTCGCCCTGCTCGGCTCGCAACGGCGGTCGCGCGCGGCCCGGACGGAGCGGTTCCTCGAGGCGCTCCGACGCGCGTTCGACCCGCTGCCGTGGCGCACAGCCCGGGGGCCGGACGGGCCCGCCCAGGACCCCGTCCGCTGAGGCCTGCCCGGACGCCGAGGGACTGTCCCCCGGCCGGCACAGGCCTCCCGGCGTCCCGGCCGGGCTCCTTCCGAGGCGCGGGTCGCGCCCGCGCAGCCATCCGTCCAATCGGTCAGACGAGGCGGGCGTCCGACCCAGGAGAAGCCGTTCCTGAGGCCGTGGATCACGATGTCTCCGCCGGGCGGCGCGCCGGCCGCGGATGCCGCGGCGCGGTCGGCTGCGTCCGGATAGGGGATCCGCCGCGAGGCGGGCGATGCTGTTCGGGTTCTTGCCCGCGATGCGGTCGTGACCCTCGGGTGTTCTGCCGTCGCGTTCCGCCGCCTTCCGTCGCTTTCGGGCCGATCGGCGCGAAGCCCAGGGAGACGCGGCAGACCGCCAGCACGCGCCCGCCGCCGAGGAGCGTCAGCCGCCGTCGCGCCGCGCCGTGCGCCTCGGCCAACGGCGCGGCATTCGGCCCTGTTTCCGGGTGGCGCGGGTCGCGATGCGGCGGGGCAGCGCGGCGGGGCAGGGCGGTCACAGGGCTGGGTCGCGCGGCGGAGGTCTACGGGCCCGATGGGACGGGCCCCGCGCGTCGCTCGGGCAGGGCCGGCGGCGGCGAGAGCGACGTGGACGCGACCCGTGCCGCACGATCACCTGGGCGTCGACGGGCCGCCACATCCCAATAGCCCCGGCTTGCAAGCAAAAGCGGCTAATCGGCCAGAAATTAACCAAAGATTAATTATCTGAGGAGGGCCGCTCCGGCCGCCTAGCCCTGCGGGGCCGGCCGCGATACGGTTAAGGACCACTTAACGGATCCAAATGAAATGGCGTCTATTACAGGCCTCGCCAAAGATTTGGTGCCTTACCCCGGTCCTGTGCCGCTGCGACGGCGGCCGACGCCCGCGCGGCGACCGAGCGAGACGCGGATCGCTCCGGCCGTATCGCCCGCCGATCCCGGCCTCTCCGAACTCGCTCAGATCGAAGTCGATTTCGAAGCCGGCAGCAACACCCTGTGGGCCTTCATGCGCCCGCACGGACGCCCCTGCCAGAATCCCGAGATGCTGGCCGATTTCAGCCGGCTGCAGGACGATATCGAGCGGGTCTTCGGCAGCGGCGGTCCTGATCTGAACTATTTCGTCTTCGGGTCGCGATTTCCCGGCGTGTTCAGTCTCGGCGGTGATCTGAACCTGTTCGCGAGCAAGATCCGCGCGGGCGACGAGGCCGCGCTGGTCGGCTACGGCAACGCGTGCGTCGATGTTCTTCACCGCAACATGAACGCGCTGAATCTGCCGATCATCACGATCGGCCTCGTTCAGGGCGACGCGCTGGGCGGGGGGTTCGAGGGCCTGCTCTCGTTCGACGTGATCATCGCCGAGAAGGGCACCAAATTCGGCTTTCCGGAAATACTCTTCGGACTCTTCCCCGGTATGGGAGCGTACAGCTTCCTCGCCCGGCGACTGGGGACCATCAAGGCTCAGGAGATGATCCTCGATGGAAGAACCTACACCGCCGAAGAGATGCACGAACTGGGGATCGTTCACATCCTCGCCGAGCGCGGCCAGGGCGAGGCCGCCGTGCGCGCCTACATCGCCGGCAACCGTCGGCGGCGCAACGGGCAGCAGGCGATCTATCAAGCGGCCCGCGAGGTCGATCGCATATCCTTGGACGAGTTGAGAAAGATCGTCGCGGTCTGGGCGGCCGCCGCGATGAACCTCACCGACAGGGATCTGAGCATCATGGAGCGGCTCGTTCTGGCTCAGGACAAGCTCAGGGGAAAAGCCCAGGCCGCTCAGGCACGCACGGTGCCCGCACGGGCGCTGTCGGCGTCAGCTCGCTAGCCTCGTCAGAGGCCCCGCGGCCGCGAGCATAGTCCGGATCTGCGGCGCGGCGACCGGACGGCTGAAGACGTAGCCCTGGATCAGATCACAGCCCTCCGTGCGGAGGATGGAGAGTTGCGTCTCGGTCTCGACGCCCTCGACGACGATGGCCATCCCGATGCTTCGTCCCATGCCGACGATCGCCCGGATGATCGCGGTCGACTCGGCCTTCCGGTCCAGATCCGACACGAACGACCGGTCGATCTTCAACTTGTCGAAGGCGAAATTTCTCAGGGAGCTCAGGGACGAGTAACCCGTCCCGAAGTCGTCGATCGACAGGCGGATCCCGAGCTGGCGGAGCTTGTTGATGGTCTCGACGATCTTGTGCGTCGCGCCCAGCGTCACGCTCTCCGTGATCTCGAGTTCCAGGCGATGCGCCGGGAGGCCGGAGCGATTCAGCGCGCCGATGACGTGGAAGGCCAGCTGCGGATCGCCGAACTGACGCGGCGACATGTTGACCGCGACGCTCACGGTCGACGGCCACTTCCGGGCCTCGCGGCAGGCCTCGTTCAGCACCCAGTTGCCGAGCTGGACGATGAGCCCCGTGTCCTCGGCCACCGGGATGAAGTCCGACGGCGGGATGTATCCCGAGACGGGGTGGTGCCACCGAAGCAAGGCCTCGCAGCTCACGATCGCCCCGGTGCTCGAGTCGACGATCGGCTGATAGTGCAGCTCCAGCTCCCCGTTGGTCAGAGCGGCCCGGAGATCCGACTCGAGGGCGTGCCGCGCGCGCGTGGCCGCTTCCATCTCATGCTGGAAGATCTTGAACCCGCTCCTGCCGGCCCCCTTGATGGCGTAGAGGGCGATATCGGCGCATTTCAGGAGTCTGTCCTCGTCGTTGGCGTGGAACGGGGCGATCGCGATGCCGATCGAGGCGCCGACGGTGACGTGAGTGCCGTCGATATCGAAAGGCCGCTCCAGTTCTTGCAGGACGCGCCGCGCGAGATCCTCCGCGACAGCCGGCGACGTGACGGATTGCTGGACGATGACGAACTCGTCGCCGCCGAGGCGGGCGACCAATCCGGATAGCGCCCCGATCCCGCGCAGCCGGTCCGCGACCATCTGCAACAATCGGTCTCCGGCCGGGTGCCCCAGCGTGTCGTTGATGACTTTGAAGTGGTCGAGGTCGAGCAGATGGACCGCGAAATCTCCCTTGCTGCGGGCGCTGGCCTTCAGCGCCTCGGAGACCTTGGCCTTGAAGCTGCTTCGGTTCAGCAGGCCGGTCAGATCGTCGTAACTCGCCATCTGCTGGATGCGGGCCTCGTTTCGACGCCGCTCGGTGATGTCCTCGAAGATGATGACGTAGCCCTTCTCGGCGGTCCGCCGCTGCATCAACGAGACCACGCGATCGTCGGGGAGGATCAAGACCAGATTCCCCGATCGCAACGCATTCGACGCCGCCGCAAACGTCGAGAGCGTCGAGCCGCGCCCCGCAGACCTCTCATCGACGATGGCGCGGCTCAATTTGTACAGCGATCTGGCCGTGGAGTTGGTATGGATCCGGCTTGAGGGAATGCCCGATATCGAGAGGAACTGGTCGTTCCAGACCTGAAGGCGGCCGCGCGCGTCGAACATGCACAGCCCGTGCGACATGTTGCGCAACGCGATGTCGAAGAGATTGGCCTGGGCCTGGAATTTCGCGGCGAGCGCCTCCTTCTCGCGCGTCGTGACCAGGGCCGACACGATGATCTCGCGCGTGCTGAGCGTGATATCGATCATGCCGTAGGCGAACAGGAGCGAGAGGATGCCGAGCGAGGCCCGCTCGCCGTCGCCGGACACCAGCAGACCCGCCGACAGCGGCATGGCCGACAGGACAACCTGCGCGATGGCCAGCAGGGGGCGGCCCGCGTTGCGGCCCGAGATGCCCGCGGCGTAACCGATGGTGAACGTGGGGGTGATGACCTGGAGCGCGAGGTTGGACGACCGGGTCGTGATGAGAAACGACAGGATACCGAGCGATGCGGCGTAGGCGAACGCGCCGACGGAGAAGTATGTCTCCCAGATTTCGTGCCGATCGTACTTTTCCGGGCCCTTCGTCAGGTAAACCCGAGCGAGCAGGACGCGGGTGAGCCCGATCAGGCCGACCGCGAACGCGGTCAGGGTGATCGCCCGATCATCGGACCAGAACGCCGCGGCCGTGGCGACGATCGTGCCGGACGCGGCGCCGACCGCGAGAGAGGCGAAGGGCTGATACAGCCCGTCGACGAGCGACCGCTTCACGTCGCGCGAGAGCAGGGCGTCTTCAGCCAGTGCGGCCCGCAGTTTGGAGTACAGTCCCAAAGCGGCGTCTCGCTACTTCGCTCTCGTTGCGGCTGTCGTCACTGAGGCAGTCCAATCCGAAATTATCTCCGCAGATTAGCGGCCTCGAATTTCAAAGATATTGAAGGGCGTGGTTAACGGCGCTCGTCGGGCGTGTCTATGCATCGAACATTCATATAATGGCCGCGAATATTTTATAATTATGGCCATTCGCGGAGGCGAATAGCGATAGCGTTACGGGCCGTGCGGAACAGATACGGAGGGAGCGGACGCGGAGGATTCACACATGTCCCGTCGGGCGTCGCGCCGCTGACGGCCCGTATCCAGAGACGTCGTCTTGCGCGGCCGTATTCGATCGGAAGACGTCGGCCTGCTCGTCAGATGTCGGAACGATCGGGCGCTCTTGCCCCGGTCCCAGGGCGGTCCTGCTCGTCCCGTTTCTCACTCGACGTCTTCATCCCGTCCTGCCGATGTCGTCGTGTTGAGGACTTACACCTCCCGGGCGCAACGCGCGCGCTCGTGACATCGCTGCCGGGCGCGGGGGACCGCCGCGCTGCAGGCGAGCAGCCTCGCAGGGGCGGGCACGGGGCGACAGCCTCTGCGACGCGCGAGCCGGACCGGTCCGGTAGGGCGGTTCTGGCGGTCATCGCGCGGCCTCCTGCCCGGTCTCGGCGCTCAGTGGGCCGCACCGAGATGGGCCGCGTTGGCCCTGGCCTGCTCCCCCGCGACTGGCGCCCGGTAGACCTTCATCATCTTGGCTTCCCTCGGCACAGCTTGGCGATTGGCGACCTCGGCGTCCCAGAACGCCTGCCCCTTCCGGGGCGGCTGCCTGGCGACGTAGTCGGCCGAGCGGCAGGTCAGGCACTTCTCCTGCGCGGGCTGCGAGCCGGCCGCGAGCGCGGCATCCGGGGCCGGCCGGAACTGCGCCGTCGGTATCCGGCGCGTCGGTATCTGGCGCGGTGGCGAGCGCCCGGGCGGCGGCGACCGCCGGGCGAAGCGGGCGGGTGCTGGACATGCCGATCGCCCCTCTAGACCGCCCGCACGCGGGTTGGCTCGACGACGTTGCGCCTGTAGCCGGCGGGGTTCCGGCGCGGCTCCCGCTCAGCCGCGTGAAATCCCGTCTCGCGCGATCGGTCATCGCGCGCTCCCGCTCGGGCTGCCGCGGCCGCGGTCCGGTTCGGCCCGCCCGCCTTCGGCCGCGGGGCGACGCTCCCGACGGGATCCCGATCAGCGAAGGACGGAGAGGTAGTGGATGTCCTGCGTCAGGCAGGTCGAGAGACGCCACTCGACCGGCCGCTCCTCGAGATCGATGGCGACGCGGTCGATCTCGAGGGCGGGGGTGCCGGCGGCCACCTGGAGCAGCTCCGCCTCGCGGGGCGCGATCGCCACGGCCTTCAGGCGCTCGTTGGCGGTGGCGATCGTGATGCCGTAGCGGGTGGCGTAGAGGCTGTAGAGGGTGTTCGGCAGCTCGATCTGGGCGATGCCCGGGAACAGACCGGCGGGCACGCTGATCGTCTCGACCACGCAGAGCTTGGCGTCGACGGCGCGCACGCGCTCGATCCGGACCACGCGGGCGGACCGCACGAGGTCGAGGCGCCCGCGCTCGTCGGCGCTGGCGGCCGCCTCCGCGATCCCCGTCACCCGGCTCGACGGCATGCCGGCGCCGTCGCCGTCCGGCCGCAGCTTCAGGAAGCGGAAGACGCTCTGCTTGTCGTCGTGATCGGCCACGAAGGTCCCGCGGCCCTGGCGGCGCACCAGCAGGCTGTCGGCGGTGAGCGCGTCGAGGGCCTTGCGCACCGTCCCCTGGCTGACGCCCAGCTCGGCGGCGAGCTGCCCCTCGCTCGGCAGGACCTGGCCCGGCTGCCAGACCGCGTCGGCCAGGCGCTTCAGCAGCGTGTCGTAGACCTGCCGGTAGAGCGGGCGGAAGCCGACCGTGCGGGCGCCTCCCGAATCTGTGCGCCCCGAACCTGCCTGCCCTTCGCCTGACCGTTCCATCGCGTGACGACGCAGAGCCCCATCCGTGGGTAGAGCGTCGAAGGTTGTGTCCAGCACCTCTCCCTCCTCTCGCTTACGTCGGCCAGACGACGGGAGCAATCACCGCTTCCTCGTCCGCACAGGCGATCCGCGTCACAGCGCCCGGATCTCGGCGACGAGGGCTTCGGCCACGTCGAGGCCGGCCTCGGCGGCCCGGCGGCGCAGCCCGAGCCGGCGGCTGCCGGGGAGCCGGGCGCCGTCCTGCGCCGCGATCGTGCCGGCCAGCGCCGCGAAGCGCTCCGGCGCGTCCGGGCTGAGCGCGGCCGCGTCGAGGACGAGGATCAGCTGCCCGGTCCCCGGCGGGTCGCCCGCGGCGTCGAGGAACGAGGAGGCCTCGCCGGCGAAGCGCGCGCCGACGAGGCCGGCGGCGAGCAGTTCCACCATCAGGGCGAGCGCCGTGCCCTTGGCGTCGCCCAGCGGCACCATGGTGCCGTCGAGGGCGGCCCCCGCATCCGTGGTCGGGCGCCCGTCGGCGTCGAGGGCCCAGCCCTCGGGGATCGGCTCCCCGCGCCTGGCCGCCCCGACGATGTTGGCGCGGGCCACCTTCGACAGGGCGAGGTCGACCACGATCGGCGCGCCGCCCGGCAGCGGGCAGGCGAAGGCCAGCGGGTTGGTGCCGAACACCGCCTGGCGCCCACCCCACGGCGCCATCGCGGCGGGCGTGTTGGCGAAGAGCAGCGCGACGCAGCCCTGCTCGGCCAGGCGCTCCACCGGCCGCCCCGCGGCGCCGCAATGGTGCGAGCGGCGGATGCCCGCCGCCGCCACGCCCTGCTGGCGGGCGAGACCCGGCAGCGCCTCCAGGGCGAGATCGATCGCCGGGTAGGCGAAGCCGTGGGCGGCGTCGATCGCGAGCAGGCCCGGCCGCGGGCGTGACGCAAGCGGGACCGCGTCGCCCACGACCTTCCCGGCCCGGACCTGCGCGGCGTAGGGCGCGACCCGCGACAGGCCGTGGCCCTTGAGCCCGTCCGCCTCGGCGCCGACCAGCGCGCGGGCAACGCTCCGGGCCGCGGCCTCGGCCGTGCCGCATCGGACGAGGGCGTCGGCGGCGAGGGCCTCGGCCTCCGACAGGGTGAGGTTCGGCATCGGCTCAGCGCTCCGTGAGGTGGCGGCGGACGGCCTGGGCCGTGACGGCGGAGACGCGCACGTTCGATTCCTGCGTCACCCCGGCGATGTGCGGCGTGAGGATCAGGTTCGGCACGTCCGCGAAGACGGCGCCCGCCGCCGCGTCGAGGGGCTCCCGGTCGAACACGTCCAGCGCCGCGCCGCCGAGATGGCCGGAGCGCAGGGCTCGCGCCACGGCGGCCTCGTCCACCACGCCGCCCCTCGCCGCGTTGATCAGGATCGCGCCCTTCGGCATCCGCGCCAGCGCCGCCGCGTCGATCAGGCCGCGGGTCCGATCGGTGAGCGGCACGTGCAGCGAGAGCACGTCGCTCTGGGCGATCAGCGCGTCGAGCGCCCGGCTCTGCACGGGACCGGTGGCCGGGTTCCAGGCCGGGTCGTCCGCGGCCACGAACGGGTCGTGGGCGGCGACCGCCATGCCGAGCGCAGCCGCCCGCCGGGCGGTCTCGCGGGCGATCGCGCCGAAGCCCACGAGGCCGAGGCGCTTGCCGGCGATCTCGCGGCCCATCAGGGCGTTGCGCGGCCACGCGCCGGCGGCGACGGCGGCGCTCGCCCCGTAGGCGCCGCGCAGGAGCAGCAGCGCGGAGGCGATGACGTACTCGGCGACCGCGCCGTCGTTGGCGCCGGTGGCCGGGTAGATCGCGATGCCGCGCGCCCGGCAGGCGGGGAGGTCGATGTTGTCGAGGCCGACGCCGAGGCGGCCGACGACCGTGAGGTCGCGGGCGGCGTCGAGCAGGGCGCCGCGGACCTGCGTCCGGTTGCGCACGATCAGGGCGTCGGCCCGGGCGGCGGCGGCGGCGAGGTCCTCCGGCCGGTCGACGAGGCCGGGATCGTACACCACGTCGAGGCCGGCGAGCTCGGCCGCGATCGCGGCCTCGTCCATGAACTCGCTGATGATGACCTTGGGCATGGTGAATCCTTCTCAGGTCGCCGGCACGGCAGCGGGGAGGGGGCGGCGGAAGGCCGCCGCCGGCTCGCGGGCGGGGATCGCGTCCGCGGCCTCGCCGTCGTCGTCGAGGAGGTCGAGGTTCGGGGTGATGCGGCCGTCGAGCACCGCCCGGGCGTGGGCGAGGTCGATCTTGCCCTCCCAGCGGGCGATCACGAGGGTCGCCACCATGTTGCCGACCGCGTTGGTCACGCAGCGCAGCTCGTTCAGGATGCGGTCCACCCCGATGATCAGCGCGATGCCCGCCACCGGCAGGAGCTGCGAGGCCTGGAGCGTCGCCGCGAGCACGAACAGGATGGCGCCGGCCACGCCCGCCACGCCCTTCGAGGTCACCAGCGCGATGGCGAGGATGCCGAGCTCCTGCTCCCAGGTCAGCGGCACGTTGAGGGCCTGGGCGATGAAGCCGATCGCCATGGTCAGGTAGATGCACGAGCCGTCCATGTTGAAGGACAGGCCGGCCGGCATCACGAGGCCGGTGACGCTCTTGTCGACCCCGAGCCCGTTGAGCTTGGCCATGATCCGCGGCAGCACCGATTCCGAGCTCGTGGTGCCGAGCAGGATGAACAGCTCCTCGCGGCTGTACCGGAACAGCTTCCACAGGCTCAGGCCGACGTAGAAGCGCATCACGCCGCCGAGGAAGACCGCGATGAACACGATGAAGGTCAGGTAGAGCGAGACGATCAGCATCCCGTACTGGGCGAGAATGCCGAGCCCGAACTTGCCGATGGTGAAGGCCATCGCGCCGAAGGCGCCGACGGGGGCGAAGTGCATGATCAGGCCGACGACCTTCATCAGCACGTCGCCGAAGGCGTGGACCACCTTGAGCGGGAACTCGCCGCGCCGGCCCAGCATCGCGAGCCCCAGGCCGACGAGCACCGAGAAGAACATCACCTGGATCAGGTCGCCCTTGGCGAAGGCGTCGACCGCGCTGTGCGGGATGATGTTGGCGACGATCTCCATCGGCGACTGCGCGTGGGCCTTGCTGGCGATGCCGGCCACGAGCTTGGCGTCGAGGCTGTCGACCGTGGCGTTCACGCCATCGCCCGGCCGCAGCAGGTTGACGAACAGGAGGCCCGCGGCGAGCGCCACCGTCGTGGCGACCTCGAAGTACAGGATGGTCTTCAGGCCCATCCGGCCGACGCTCTTCATGTCGCCGACATGCGCGATGCCGACCACGACCGTGCAGAAGATGACGGGGGCGACGATCATCTTGATCAGGTTGATGAACATGTCGCCGAGGATCTTGCAGCCCACCGCGAAGTCGGGCGCGACCACGCCGACGCCGATGCCCAGCGCGATGCCGAGCAGAACCTGGCCGTAGATCGACCGGAGCAGCCTCATGCGTTCCTCCACTGTGACGGGACGGAGGCCGCCGCGGTTTCGCCCGCAGTCGTGCGCTCCCTCGTGGTCCTGAACCCCGTGGCGTCGGGGCGGCACCCGCGGACCGGTTCGCGGTCCGCGGGCGCGGGACGTGTGCGTCGGCGACTCGCGCGTCAGGCGCTGCGGTAGAGCTTCGTCATCACGAATTCCCGGTGGCCGAGGGACTCGGCCGCCGTGAGCCGGCCGTTGGCGGTGCGCACCACCATGTCGATGAGCGCGTCGCCGGCCTGCGGGATCGTCATCTCGCGGGTGAGCACGCCCGACACGTCGACGTCGATGTGCTCGCCCATGGTCCGCACGGTGCGGGGATTGCCGGTGATCTTGATCACCGGGACGATCGGGTTGCCGATCACGTTGCCCTGGCCGGTCGGGAAGGTGTGGACCACGTAGCCGGCCGCCGCCATCAGGGTCACGCACTCGGCCGCCGCCGAGGACGTGTCCATGAAGTAGAGGCCGGGCCCCTTGGTGGGCGCCTCCGCGGGCTGCAGCGCGTCGATGAACCGGCACTCGTGGCCGATCTTCTCCAGGTTTCCGAGCGCCTTCTCCTCGATCGTCGTCAGGCCGCCCGCGATGTTGCCCTTGGTGGGCTGCGAGTCGGACAGGTCGTCGGTCTTGTGGGCCTCGATAACGTCGTCCTGGTAGGCCTTCCACATGGCGTACCACTTGTCGGAGACTTCGGGACTGATCGCCCGCTCGCGGCACAGGTGCTCGGCGCCGGTGATCTCGGAGGTCTCGCCGAACACCCCGTAGATCCCGTGCGGGATCAGCTTGTCGTACATGTTGCCGACGGTGGGGCAGGAGGCGAGGCCGGTGGTGGTGTCGGACTCGCCGCACTTGGTCGAGACCCAGAGGTCGGCGATCGGGCATTCCTCGCGCTGGAGCTCGGTGGCCCACTGCACGAAGCGCTTGGCCTGGTAGCTCGCCTTGGCGACGATCGCGATGTCGCCGTGGCCCTCGATGCCGAAGCCGACGACCGGCTTGCCGGTCCTGGCGATGCCCTCGACCACGCGGTTGGTCCACTGGTCCTCGATGCCGATCACCACGACGGCGGCGACGTTCGGGTTCGAGCCGATCCCGATCAGGGTGCGGAAGTGGAGATCCAGATCCTCGCCGAACTGGAGCCGGCCGTAGGCGTGGGGCAGCGCCATCGTGCCCTTCACGTTGTTGGCGACCGCCTCGCAGGCGGCGTTGGACAGATCGTCCAGCGGCAGGAGCACGACGTGGTTGCGCACGCCGACCCGGCCGTTCTCCCGGCGCCAGCCCATGAAGGTGGCGGCCGTGTAGTTCTCCGAGGCCCGCTCGGTCGCGAGCGCCTTCGTGGCGAACTGATCGGGGGCACCGCCGACGAAGGGGGTGGCGATCTCGTGTTCGAGCTGAGCGGCTTCCTTGAACATCGTCACCTCACCAGCGCTTCGTCTTGACGTTGTGGACGTGGACGTGCTCGCCCTTGGCGACGTCCTTGATGACCTTGCCGATGTCCTGGCCGTACTTGATGGCCGTGTCGCCCGCCTTCAGGTCGGTGAGCGCCACCTTGTGGCCGATCGGGATGTCGTGGCGGACGGCGACCTCGAAGGTGCTGTCGTTCTCGGTGACCACCCCGAAGGCGTCGGTGTTCGCGCTCAGGCCCTCGATCACCGCGACGGCGACGTTGTCCTGGGGGGAATGGGCGAGAAGATGCGGCTTGCGGTGCCCCGCGCCGGACGCGGCGTGGCTGCTCATGCGGTCCTCCTGACGGTGGTCGTCGGCTTCTCGGCGGCGACAAGTCTTATATAAGGCGTATGATATTGCGCTCGTCAACGGCCGATCGAGGGGCGGAGGTGATTTCGCGGGCTTGGGGGACGGCACCGCAGGTCGCCCGCCTCGCTCAGGCTTCCGGGCCCGCACGCCTCTGCCGGACATCAGGCCCCCGCAAGACAGGCGTAAGTCCGTCCTCCCTTGCTGGGCGAAGCGAGGGAGAAGGGGGGGCCTGGATCGCGCGCGAGGGTGCCTCCTGTTCCGCCCCACCTCCGGCTCCTCCCCATAAGGTGGAGGAGAACGCGTGGCGGCCGGTGGGGTGCGAACAGGAAAGGCCGCGCAGAGGGGGGCGCGCGCGATATATCCGGGTGGCCCGTCCGATCCGGCGCGCGAGTCGCGCGCCTTGCCCCGGGCGGCAACTCTTATATAAGATATATGCAGATCAAGCCCGCCTCCGGCGGGAGACGGGCCGGGAGGACGAGGATGGCGGGTGCGCGCGCGGATGGCCTCGGCCCGGCCGGGCACGCCCGGTGAACGAGACGCTCCTGCTCATCCTGTGCGTCGGCTGCGCCGGCGTGATCTCGGGCCTGACGGGCTTCGCCTTCGCGCTGATCGCCTCGGGCACCCTGCTGTCGATCCGCACGCCCGTCGAGGCGACCGCCCTGGTGCTCGTCTGCAGCATCCTCTCGCAGGTGATCTCGATCCTGCGCCTGCGGACCTGGCCGCCGCGGGGCACCGCCTTCGCGATGATCCTGCCGGGCCTCGTCGGCGCGCCGATCGGCATCCACCTGCTGCACGACCTCGATCCGCGCTGCATCAAGGTCGCGATCGGCGCCTTCCTGGTCCTGTACAGCGGCGGGGTCGCCCTGCTGCGCGCCGATTACCGGGTCGGCTTCGGCAATCGCTGGAGCGACGGCGCGATCGGCTTCCTGGGCGGCGTGCTGGGCGGCATCGCCGGCCTGTCCGGGGCGCTGCCGACGGCCTGGAGCCTCGTGCGCGGCTGGGATCCGCGCACCCAGCGGGCGGTCTACCAGTCCTTCACCCTGGTGATGCAGGTCTGGGCCCTGACGATCCTGGTCACTCTCGACCCGATCCCGCCCGAGCTCGTCGGCGACCTCGCCCTGGCGCTGCCGGTGGTGCTGGTGAGCGTGCTGGCCGGGCTCGCGCTGTTCGCGCGGATCGACCAGCGGCGCTTCCGCACCCTGGTCCTGGCGCTGCTCGCGGCGATCGGGCTGACCACCACGGCGCTGGCGCTCCCCGGCCTGCTGCAGGGCTGAGGCGGCCGCCGCGACGGGTCAGCTCCCGTCCCGGGCGTGGACGCCCGCGAGAAACAGGTCCTTCCAGCTCTCCGGCCGGTGGCGGATCGTGCCGGTGCGGGCCATGAAGGCGGCGACCTTGCCGACCGCCCGGGGCGTCGCCGTGAAGGAGACCTGCGGGTCGTTCAGGATCTCGGTGATCAACCCGGCATCGCTCCCGTCGCGGGCGAGCCGCACGTAGGCGCGCGCCGCCTCCGACGGGTCGGCCGCGATCGCGGCGAGCGCCTCGTCCAGGGCGGCGCCGAAGGCCGCGACGACCCGGGGGCTGGCGCTCGCGAAGGAGCCGGAGGTCCAGACAACGTTGAAGGTCGAGGGCTCGCCCAGCACGTCGAAGCTGTTCAGCACCGTGCGGATGCCGGGCCGGCGCAGTTCCAGCTCCTGGATCGGGGCGGCGGTGAAATGCGCCGTCACCTCGGTTCCTCCGAGGAGCGCCGCCATCCCGTCGGGATGCGACAGGGTGACGGTGAGCTGGTCGAGGTCGTTGCGGCGGGCCGCGCCGAGTTCCTTCTCGGCCGCCATCTGCAGGAACATCGCCTGGACCGAGACCTTCACGGCGGGGAGCGCGATCTTGTCCCGATCGGTGAAGTCCGCGAGCGTGCGCACCTTCGGGTTGCTGGTGTTCATCAGGAGCGGCATGCTGTTCATCGCCGCCACGCCCTTCACGGCCATGGCGGTGCCCTCCGTCTTCGACCAGAGCAGCACGAGGGGCGGCACGCCGCCGGCCGCGAACTGGATCTGCCCGGAGAGCAGCGCGTCGTTCATGGCGGCCCCGCCCGCGAGGGTGAGGTAGCGGGCCTGGAGCCCCGCCACGCCGCGGGCCATCGCCGCCTTCTGGAGCAGGCCCTGCTCCTCCATCAGCATCAGCGGCAGGTGGCCGAGGCTCGGCTGACGGGCGATCGCCACGGCGCCGGCCTCCTCGGCCCGCCCCGGGACGGGGCTCGCCAGGAGCGCCGCGGCCCCGGCCAGAACGTCGCGTCTGCGCATGATCCCCTCCCGAGCCGGCTACCACGCTCGAACACGTTCCTCGGGGACGAGCGCGACGCCCCCTCTCCCCGCGCGCGCCCCGCCGTCCGTGAGGGACGCGAAGGCGTAGCCCGAGCGGCGGGGAGGGGGCGATCCCGGGGGAGCCTCGTCCTGAATCGCCCCCTTCCCCTCGGCTGCTGCCTCGATGCGCCGACGACAGGGTCGTCACATCCCTCGCCCCGCAAGCGGGGCGCGGGGAATCTCAGCGGCCGTCGCCGGTGCAGCGGACGCGGTGTGAGTTCAAGGACCGACTCCCTCAGCCGGGGCGGCGGATCACCGGCGCCGGCACGCTCTCGATCATCACGTTGACGCAGGCCGGCAGGCCGCTGGCCTGGGCCGCCTCCAGCGCCGCCGGGAAGGCGGCCGCCTCGGTCACCAGCGCCCCGAAGCCGCCGAGCGCCTGGACCACCGTATCGTAGCGGGTCGGGAGCAGGTCGCAGTGGCGCGTCCGCTCGGGGCCGTAGCTGCGCAGCTGGATCTGGTGCTCGGCGTTCCAGCGCGCGTCGTTGCCCACCACGGCGATGAACGGGATCCGATAGCGCACGGCCGTGTCGAACTCGGCCATGTGGAAGCCGAAGGTGCCGTCGCCCAGGACCGCGACCACCGGGGCGCCGGGGCGCTCCAGGGCGGCGGCGAGCGCGAAGGGGATCGACGCGCCGATCGTGCCCGATACGCCGTTGATCAGCCGGCGCCCGGCGCGGACCAGGGCCTGGGGCCACTGCCCGATCTCGCCGCCGTCGCAGATCAGCGTGCCGTCGGGGTGGTCCTCCAGGAAAGCCGCGACCGCCCGGCACAGCTCCACCGGGTGCAGGCGCCCTTCGATCCCGCGCAGATCCGCCCAGGCGGGCGGCCGGTAGGCGAGGGCGGCCCGCGCGTCCCGATGCCAGGCCTCCCGGCGGGGGAGGGCGGTGGCGCGCGCGGTCAGCGCCGCCGCCACCGGCCGCGGATCGGCGAGGCCCGAGACGGCGAGGCGGTCGGCCGGGGCGCGGGCGAGGAGCGCCGGATCGGGATCGACGATGGCGAAGCGGCAATCGGGCGCGAGGGCGGGCGCCGCGCCGAAGCGCAGGGTGAAATCCAGCGGCTTGCCGAGGAGCACGAGGAGGTCGGCCCGCGCCAGCACCTCCGCGAAGGCGCCGAGCGCCGGGTCGTTGATCCCGCGCGGGCTCTCCATGCCGACGACCGGCAGGCCAAGAGATTCCTCCAGCGCTGCCATCGCGGCCCGGCCGGAGCCGTCGCACAGGGCCGGACCGCAGGCGATCAGCGGCCGCTCCGCTCCGGCCAGCGCGGCGAGCAGGTCGGCCACGAGATCCGGTGCCGGCTCGGCGACCCGCAGGGCGGCCGCCGCCCGGTCCGGGATCCGCACCGCGGCGGCGGGGACGGCCGTCTCCAGCAGGTCGACCGGCAGGCTCAGATGGACCGGACCGGGCCGCCCCTCCCGGGCGATCCGGAAGGCCCGGGCGAGGTCCGGCCCGAGGGAAGCCACCGAGCCGGCGGTCCAGGCGGCCTTGGTCATCGGCCGGGCGATGTCGGCCTGGGCGAGCTCCTGGAAGGCGCCGCGCCCGAGCTCGGAGAGCCCCGCATGGCCGGAGAGCAGCAGCACGGGGGAGTCCGCCGCGAGCGCCGTGGTGAGCGCCGCCGCGCCGTTGGTGTGGCCCTGTCCGCCCGTGACGAGCGCGACGCCGACCTCGCCGGTCAGCCGGCCCCAGGCGTCGGCCATGTGGACGCAGGCCGCCTCGTGGCGGGTATGGACGAGGGCGATCCCGGTCTCCAGCAGGGCGTCGAAGACCGGCATGATGTGGTTGCCCGACAGGGTGAAGATCCGGGTGACGCCGAGCGCCTCCAGGGTCCGGGCGACGATGTCGGCGCCGCGCAGGGTCTGCATGGACGGGCTCTCCTCAGGCGGCGGCGTCGAGGAGCGAGCCGCCGGGCCGCACATGCGTGAAGTGCACCGGCTCCATCGCGAGGTCGAGCGCCCCGCCGCGCTGGCGGACCACGGTGTAGTGCGAGGTCGCGAGATCCGAGGCTTCCGGAAAGTCCTCGCGGAAATGGGCGCCGCGGCTGTCGGTGCGGGCGAGCGCCGCCCGGGCGATAGCCTGCGAGACCAGGACGAGGTTCTCGAGGTTCAGCCGGTCCATCCAGGTCAGCGCGTAGCGACGGTCGCCGTCCGGCGCGCCGGCCCGGGCGACCGCGTCGGAGAGCCCGTCGAGGGTGGCGAGCGCCCGGGTCAGGCCGGCCGCGTCCCGCAGAATGCCGACATCGGCCCACATCGTCTCGTAGAGCGCCTCGCGGATCTCCGGCAGCGACTCCGCCGGCCGGCCGAGCGGCCCGTAGGCGCGGGCCAGGCCCGCCTCGACGGCGGCGGGGTCTGGGTCGGCGAAAGAACCCTCGCGCCGCACGGCCCGCGCCATGGACTGGCCGGCCAGCCCCCCGAACACCGTGGAATTTGCCACCCCGTTGCCGCCCAGCCGGTTCGCCCCGTGGACGCCGCCGGTATCCTCGCCGGCCGCGAAGAGGCGCGGCAGCGCGGTCGTGCAGTCGACCGCGAACCGGAGGCCGCCCATCATGTAGTGGGCCGTGGGGATGACCTCGACGAGGCCGCCCGCGAGGTCGAAGCCGCAATCGGCGCAGCGCTCGACCATGCCCTTGAACCGGCGGCGCACGTCCTCGGGCCCGAGATGGCTCATCTGGATGTGGACGCCCCCGCTCGGCGTGGAAAAACCATCGCGGAGCCGCCGCATGATCGAGCGGCTGACCACGTCCCGGGTCGCGCGCTCGGCCCGCGGGTCGTAGGCCTCCATGAAGCGCTGGCCGGTGGAATCGAGGAGCCAGCCGCCGGCCCCGCGCAGGCCCTCCTCCAGCACCGTCCCGGTCATGCGGGTGCCGGCGCCGGCGAGCAGCCCGGTCGGGTGGAACTGCACCATCTCCATGTCGCGCAAGGGCAGCCCGGCGCGCAGCGCCATGGCGAGCCCGTCGCAGGACTTGTCGCCCGACGGCGTGTGGTACTTGTACATGGTCGGGCCGCCGCCGGTGGCGAGCAGCACGGCCTTCGCCCGCACCAGCTTCGGCGCGCCGGTGCGCATGTCGAGCATCAGCACGCCCGCCAGCCCCGATCCGTCCCGGGCCGGAATCAGTTCCAGGGCGCGGTGATCCTCCAGGCGGCGCACGTCCCGGCGCCAGACCTGCTCGGACAGGCGGTTGATGATCTCGATCCCGGTGAGGTCGCCCTTGTGCACCGTCCGGTCGAAGGTCTGGCCGGCGAACGCCTTCTGGTGGACGCTGCCGTCCGGGTTGCGGTCGAAGAAGCAGCCGAGCTCGGTCTCCAGCTCGCGGATCCGCACCTGCGCCTCGGTGACGAGCATCCAGGCGAGGGCCTGGTCGTTCAGCCACTTGCCGCCCTCGACCGTGTCCATGAAGTGCCGCTCGACCGAGTCGCCCGGCGCCAGCGCCACGTTGTAGCCGCCCTGGACCATGCGGGTGCAGCCGCACTTGCCGAGCAGTCCCTTCACCGCGACCGTGACGTCGAGCTCGGGCGCGACCTTCTTGGCGTGGAGCGCCGCGAACAGCCCGGCCCCGCCGGAGCCGAGGATCAGGATGTCGGTCTCGATCGGCTCGGGGCTCATCGGGCGTCCTCCAGGGAGGCGATGACGGCGTCGCGCCGGGCGGCCACGTCGCGCTGCACGTCGGCGAAGAGCGAGCCGCCGTGGGAATCCATCCCGACCAGCAGCGGCCCGAAATCGCGGATCGCGAACTGCCACAGGCTCTCGGGGTGGAGGTCGTCGAGGTCGACATCCACGATGGTCTCGATCCAGGTGGTCTCCAGCGCCGCCGCGCCGCCGACGATCGCCAGGTAGGCGCCGCCGCGCCGCGCGAAGGCGTCGAGGGTCGCCGGACCCATGCCGCCCTTGCCGACGATGAGGCGCACGCCCTCGCGCGCCATCAGGGCGTCGGTGAAGCGCTCCATGCGCATCGACGTGGTGGTGCCGATGCAGAACGGCGCGAAGCCGACCGGCGCCGCGTTGGAGACCGGGACGCGGTGGACGTTCGGCGCGGTGTGGATCACCGCGTGACCGTCCAGGTCGAGCCGGGTGCGGCGGTCCCGGTCGAACATGTGGATCAGGGTGGCGTCGCGGATACCGAACAGCCAGCGCCGCAGGGTGACGGTGTCGCCGATCCGGAGCGCCCGGATCTCGGGCTCAGTGGCCGGCAGGTCGAGGACGTGGTGGGCCACGGGGTACTCCTCAGGTCAAAGGCGTGGTGCGATGTCTCCGGGCGCCCGGAGTCCGCTTCCGCTGCCGCCGCGGATGTTCACGGATCGGCTTGTGCGTGGCGCAACGGGCCCCCTCTCCCGTGCGGGAGAGAGTTGGGGTGAGGGATCAGGTCCTTCGGGAGAGGTCGCACCCCTCACCCTGTCCCTCTCCCGAACGGGAGAGGGGACCCGCGCCCCCGTCGCGAAGCGTATCGATCCACGGCTAACCCGGAGCATCGCCGCTCACTCGAACGCGATGCCGCCGGGCGTGAGCGTCGCGCGGGCGCGGCGGGCCGAGTGGCACTGGATGTTCACCGCGACCGGGTTCTGGGTGATGTGGGTCGCGGCGAGCTCGACATGGACGGCGAAGCTCGTCGACCGGCCGCCGAGCCCCTGCGGGCCGATGCCGAGCTCGTTCACCGCCCGCGACAGCTCGGCCTCGATCCGGGCGCCGTCCGGGTCGGCGCAGACCGAGCGCAGCGGCCGGGTCGCCGCCACCTTGGCGAGGTGCATGCACAGGTCCGAGGTGCCGCCGAGCCCGACGCCCACGATGGTCGGCGGGCAGACCCGGCCGCCCAGCTCGATCACCCGATCGATGACGAAGCGCTTGGCCGCGCCGATCCCGTCCGAGGGCAGCAGCATCTGCAGGAACGAGCCGTTCTCGGAACCCGAGCCCTTCGGGATCATCTCCACCGCCACGGTCTCGGGCCGGTCGTCGAAATCGACGTGGATGATCGGCACGCGGATGCCGCAGGAGGTCTGCGCGTTCCGGCGGGTGATCGGGTGGACCACCGAGGAGCGTAAGGAAAACTCCGTCGTGGCCCGCTCGCAGCCGCGCCGGATCGCGGCCTTCAAGGCGGCGCCGTCGACGCGCACGCCGGCGCCGATCACGACGTTGTAGATCGGGATGCCGGTATCCTGGCAGAGGATGTTCTTGGTGCGCTCCGCGACCGCGACGTTCTCCACCATCGTGTCGAGGATGGCGCGACCGGTGGCGCTGGTCTCGGCCCGCTGCAGGTCGGCGAAGCCCGCCTTGATGTCGGGCGGCAGGATCTTCAGGGCGCGGACGTAGAGGTCGCGGCAGACCTCCTCGAATTCGCGGATGTCGAGATCCATGGCGGGTCTCCGCTGACGAGGGCGATGGGCGACGGTCAGGCCCCGCTGAGGAGGAACAGGAGGCCGATCGCGAAGGCGGTCGCGAGACAGCCCGACACGACGCGGGCGTTGCGCTCGCGGAAGCGCAGCCACTCGATGGCGAGCACGCGCAGTCCCAGCGCCATGTGGACGGCGAGCGCGCAGACGAGGCCCCATTCGGCCGTGCGGACGAAGCCGTTATGGGTGAGGCCGAGGAAGCGCTCCAGCCGGTCGGCGCCCTGGAGCGCGGTGCCGAGCGCGATGAAGTGCATCGGCAGGAACAGCGCCAGGGCGATCCCCGACAGCCGGTGGATCAGCGCGGCGGCGAAGCCGGGCCGGCGCAGGGACGCGCGGGTGATGCCGGTCCGCCCGGCCGTGCTCGCGGCGGTCCTCATGCCACGTACACCGCGAGTGCCGCCCGCAGGCCCAGCCCGGCGAGCAGGGCCGAGAGGGCGATCATGGCGAGGTCGAGGGAGCGGCCGCGCCAGCCGGCCCACTCGCGCAGGACGCTGCGCAGGCCGATCGGGGCGTGGATCGCGGCGGCCAGAACGAAGACCGCGTAGAACAGCAGGAAGGCGAGGTTGCCCTGAGTCCGGCCCAGGATCTCGCCGGCCGTGAGCCCGCCGCGCACCGCGTAGACGATCGTGCCGAGGTGGACCGCGACCGTGACCGCGAGGATCGCGGCAGTGCTGCGCTGGGCGAGGTACAGGAGCGGGCTCATCCGCGCCTCCAGAACCGGCGCAGCGCCGCCTTGCCGGTCTCGCGCTTCAGGCCGGCGATCGAGAAGGTCGGGCTCAGGCCCTTCGGGCAATGCTCGGTGCAGCTCATGTGGCTGTGGCAGGAATGGCAGCCGGCATCGCCCGCCACCGCGGCGAGCCGCCCGTCGCGATCCTGGTCGCGCACGTCGTTGACCAGCGTCCAGGCCCGGTTGAGGGCCGCGGGTCCGAGGTAATCGGGGTTCCACGTCACCAGATCGCAGGCGGCGTAGCAGACGCCGCAATTGATGCACTCAATGCCGGCATCGACCTCCTGGCGCGCGGGCGAATCCGGCGCGACCGTCGCGAAATCGTCGGGCGGGGTCTCGCCCGGCTCGAAATAGCCGTGGGCGCGGCGCCACTTCTCGAAGAAGGGCTCCATGTCGACCGCGAGGTCCTTCACCACCGGCAGGTTGCGCAGGGGCTCGAGCGTCAGCACCCCGTCCGGCGCGACCGCGGCCACGCGGGTGCGGCAGGTCCAGCGCGGGCGCCCGTTCACCGTCATGCCGCAGGAGCCGCACATGCCGACCCGGCAGGCGAACCGGTAGGCGAGGGTGGGGTCCTGGTCGCGCTGGATCTCGGTGACGACGTCGAGCACGGTCTGGTTGGCCCGGCGCGGCACCGTGAAGGCCGCGACCGCCGCGCCCCGCCGGATGTGGACCCGCAGCGCCGCGCTCGCCTCCGGCGTGACGGCGGCGCGATCCGCGGCCGCCGTCACCGCGTGGCCTCTTTCGGCGCGCCGCTGCCGGCGGCCGGCGCGGGGAAGAACAGCTCACCCTCGCTGGCCGCGGTGGCGGAGACCAGCCCGGCCCGGTTCATGTAGGCGAGGTAGTCGAGCATGCGCTGCGGCTTGGTCGTCCAGGCGTTCTGTGGCGCGCGGATGAGGGCGACGGCCTCGTCCTGCGAGAGCTTCGACCCCTCCGCCTTGATCCAGAGCGCCGCGGCCCGGGCGGGGTCTTCGCGGATCAGCGTCAGGCTCTCCTCCAGCGCCGCCCGGAAGGCCGCCGTGACCTTCGGATTGTCGGTGACGAACCGGCTGGTGGCCCAGACGAGGTTGAAGGTGTGGGGGCCGCCCATCACGTCGTAGCTGTCGAGCACCTTGCGGGCGCGCGGATCCTTCAGCTCCATCTCCTGGAACGGCGGCGAGCCGAAATGGGCGGTGATCTCGGAGCGGCCGCCCATCAGGGCGGTCTGAGCGTCCGGGTGACCCATCGAGACGGTGAGCGGGTCGAGCTTGCCCTGCTGGCCGGGCCCGAACGCCTTCTCGGCGGCCATCTGCAGGGTGATCGCCTGGATCGAGGTCTTGGCGGTCGGCAGCGCGATCTTGTCCTGCGGCCCGAAATCCGCGATCGACTTCACCGCGGGGTTGGTCGTCACCAGCCAGAGCGGCATCGCGTTCAGCGCCGCCACGCCCCTGACCTTGATGTTGGCGAGCGTGCGGCCCCAGATCGTCAGGAACGGGCCGACGCCGCCGGAGGCGAGGTCGAGGTTGCCGGAGAGCAGGGCCTCGTTCATCCCCGAGCCGCCGGTGAAGCGCAGCCACTCGGCCTTGACGTCGAGGCCGCGCGCCTTGGCCTGCTTCTCGAGCAGGCCCTGCTCCTCCATCACGGTCAGGGGCAGGTAGGAGATCCCGAACTGCTTGGCGAGCCGAACGGTCGAGACCTCTGCCCGGGCGGCGCCGAGGGCCCCCCACAGGGCCGCGACCGTCCCGACGAGCCGGATCATGCTCCGTGCCGTCATGGCGCTCCTCACCTGTCTGCGCGCCGATCTTGCGAGTTGTGCGACTTCGTCGGCGTCGGGTCGAGGATACGCTCCGGACGAGGCCTGTCAATAATCATGTATCATATATATGACCTGTTCGCTGGCCGTCCGTGGGGCCGCACCGAAGCGCGCCGTCGGTTGCGCCCGGCACGACGGGACCGCGGGCCAGAGTGGCAGAGGCTGACCCGTGCGCGCGCTGGCGCCGACGGGTTGATCGACGTGACCGGCGGAAGGTCCTGCCCGCGTCCCTGTGACACCCGCCGGGTCGGTCGCCGGTTCGCCTCGGAGACTTCGCGACCGGTCCGTGGGATTCCGCATCGCTGAGAGCCGGGCGCGGCGTCGAGGTTTGCGCCCGCCCGCTCCCGATGGAGCGTCGCACGGCGCCGATGCGCCGCCACATGCGTCCCTCGACCGGGATCGCGCGCGAGAGTGTTAGGTAATTTACAAGACTGGGGGCGGCGCATAAGGATCGCGCGCTCGGTCTCCGGGACGCGGCCCCGGGGCGTGCCGGGGCGCGGTCCGCGGGCGGCACCGCGCACCCCGCGCCGGGAAGGGACGGTCATCGTCCGGCGCGGCGCACCGCTCAGGGCGCCCGCAGGCCGAGTTGCGACTTGTCGGTGAGGCGGTCGTTGCGGAACGTGAGCGTGATGTTGGCGCCGTACGTCCCGCGTCCGGGCCAGGAATAGGTCGCGCGCCGGACCCGCCCGACGGTCAGGTGCGAGACGCGGCGGCCGTCGCAACCCAGACGGGCGCGCACCTGGCGGTAGGTCATCCCCTTCCCGAGGGCGGCATAGTGCGCATGGTCGACGCGGCAGTGCGGCGCCGCGGCCCCGGCGGCCGGCGCCGGAAGCAGTATCAGAACGAGCGCCGGCACGAGCGCGATCGGGAGCGCGGACCGCATCGCCCGCTCAGCCCGGCGCGCCCGGGGCGGGCCCGTCGGCCTCCGGCGCCCGCGGTTCGGCCGCGGCACCCGCGTCCGCCGACCGGATCTCGACCTTGAGGTCCTGCCGCATGTCCTGGAGATGGTCGGTCACTACCCGCTCGCCGGCCTTGAGCCCGGCCAGGATCGCGGTGTCCTCGCCGAAGCTGTCGCCCGTGGTCACGGGCTGCTGGCGGACCACGCCCTGATCGTCCACCACGTAGACGATCCGCTGGGCGAGCCGGGCCGACAGCGCGACCGTGGGGACGAGGAGCTTCTCCTCGGTGCCGGTCTTGACCCGCGCGCGGACGAACTGACCGGGCAGGAAGCGCTCGTCGGTGTTCGGCAGCAGCGCGCGCACGAGGCGCCGGGCGGTGCGGGGGTCGAACCGGTTGTCGAGCTGGTAGACCCTGGCGTCGCGCACGGGCTTGCCGGCCTCGTCCAGCACCTCCACGGTCACCGGGCCGGTCTGCATCGCCTCGCGCAAGGCCTCGGAATCCTCGGAGGAGAGCGCCATCTGCACGTCGATCGGGTCGAGCTGCACCACCGTGACCAGCTCCGTCTGGTTCTCGATGACGAGGTCGCCGGGGTTCACGATCGACAGGCTCGCCCGCCCGTCGAAGGGCGCGCTGACCACCGCGTAGTCGAGGTTGAGGTTCTGCCGCGCGATCGCGGCCTCGGCCCCCTGGACCTGGGCGGCGGCCGCGGCGGCGTTCGACTGGAGCTGCTGGAGCCGCTGCTCCGACGCGTAGCCCTTGTCGGCCAGCGTGTCGGTCCGGCTCACCTCGGCCTGCGCGAACTGGAGCTGCGCCTTGGCCTGCGCCTCTTGGGCCTGGGCCTGGGTGAGCGCCACCTGGAACGGGCGCGGATCGATCCGGAACAGAACCTGCCCCTTCTTCACGTGGCTCCCGGGCTCGAAGGGGCGCTCGGTGACGTCGCCGGTCACCCGGGCCTGCAGGGCCGCGTCCTGCTGCGCGATGATGGTGCCCGTGTAGGTGAAGCTGATCGGCACCGTCCGGGTCCGCGCCGCCGTCACCGTGACGGCGATCGGCGGCTCGGTCTCGGCGGTCTCGGCCGGCCGGTCCGACCAAGGCAGCGCGCTCATCAGGGCCGCGGGCTCCGGCCGGCCCATCGCGAACCAGCCGCCCGCCGCCAGGACCAGCGCGGCGCCACATCCGAGTAGTCCGGTCCGAAGCCCCGCCCGCACGCTGACTGCTCCTCCCGCTGCGGCGCGCCCGCGCCGAGCCCGACGGGGAACACGCCAAACGCGTTCGCGTTGCAAGCCCGCGGTCCTCGCGGCCACCGATCACCGTCGAGGTCCGATGTTCGCCCGCTTCGTCGACCGGCCGGTCCTGGCGGCCGTCATCTCGGTTCTGATCACCCTGATCGGCGCCGTGGCCGGCCTCACCCTGCCGATCGCCCAGTTTCCCGAGATCGCGCCGCCGATCATCAACATCCAGGCGACCTATCCCGGCGCCAGCGCGCAGCAGGCCTACGACGCGGTCACGACGCCCCTCGAGCAGGAGATCAACGGCGCCCAGCACCTGCTCTACATCGCCTCGACCAGCAACACGGACGGCAGCGTCAACCTCGACGCGACCTTCGAGATCGGCTCCGACCTCGACGCCGCCGCCGCCGAGGTGCTGACCCGCGCCAACCGGGCCGAGGCGAAGCTGCCGGCCTCGGTGCGCGCGCAGGGGCTGGAGATCCAGAAGAGCTCCCGCCAGCGGCTCGGTAACATCGTGCTCTACGCCGATCCGGGTGCGCCCTACGACGAGCTGTTCCTGGCCAACTGGGCCGAGACCCAGGTGATCAAACCGCTCCGCCGGGTCGACGGCATGGGCCGGATCCAGAACTTCTCCCAGAAGCGCTACGCCATGCGCCTGTGGCTCGACCCGGTGAAGATGGAGGCGCTGGCGATCAGCCCCGACGCGGTGATCCGCGCGGTGAGCCAGCAGAACGAGCAGATCACCACCGGCTCCCTCGGCAAGCCGCCGACCGACGGCGCGCCCACCGCCTTCGAGCTGCAGGTCGTCACGCAGGGACGGCTCAGCCAACCCCAGGAATTCGCCAACATCCTGCTGCGGGCCAACCCCGACGGCTCCGTGGTGCGGGTGCGCGACGTGGCGCGGGTGGAACTCGGCTCGGAGCAGTACGGCGTGCGCTCCAGCTTCGACGGCGAGCCGTCGGCGACCCTCGGCCTCTACCAGACGCCGGGCGCCAACGCCGTCCACGTCATGGACGGGGTGAAGGCCACGATGGCGGAGCTCGCGCGGCGGTTCCCGCCGGGGCTCAAGTACAAGATCGCCCTCGACCGCACCGAGTTCGTCCGCGAGGCGATCCGCGAGGTGGTGCACACCCTGTTCGAGGCGCTGATCCTCGTCGTGGTGGTCACCTACCTGTTCCTGCAGAACTGGCGGGCGACGCTGATCCCCTCGATCGCCGTGCCGGTGGCGCTGGTCGGGACCTTCGGGCCGATGGCGCTGCTCGGCTTCTCGTTCAACACCCTGAGCCTGCTCGGCCTGGTGCTGGCGGTCGGCCTCGTGGTCGACGACGCCATCATCGTGGTCGAGAACACCGAGCGGCTGATGGACGAGGGGATGGAGCCGCGCCCGGCCGCCCGGGAGGCGGTGAACGAGGTCGCCGGCCCGGTGATCGCCACCACCCTGGTGCTGGCCGCCCTGTTCGTGCCCGTGGCCTTCATCCCGGGCCTGACCGGCCAACTCTACAACCAGTTCGCCCTGACCATCGCGATCTCGGTGATGATCTCGGCCGTGGTCTCGCTGACCCTGACGCCGGCGCTCTGCGGCCTGATCCTGAAGCACCGCCCGGAGGGCGCCGGGGCGCACCGGAGCCGGTGGAGGGCGCCGCTGCGCTGGTTCAACCGGACGCTGGAGCGCGCCGCGGGCCTCCTCACCGCGATGATCGGCCGGCTCACCCGCCACCTCGTGCTCGTCGGCCTCGCCTTCGCGGCCTTCGCGGCGCTCACCGCGCTCCTCGTGATGCAGCGCCCGACCGGCTTCGTCCCGAACGAGGACCAGGGCTACTTCTTCGCCGATGTCGCCCTGCCGAAGGGCGCCTCGGTGGCGCGCACCGACCGGATGGTCGAGCGGCTCGGCAGGAGCCTGCGGGACATGCCGGAGGTCGATCACACGATCGGCGTCGTGGGGCGCAGCATCCTCGCCGACGCGGTGGCACCGTTCTACGGGTTCCAGATCCCGGTCCTGAAGCCGTGGGGCGAGCGGGCGGCCTCGGCCGACGCCATCATCGCCCGCGTGCAGAAGGAATTCCGGCACGATCCGGACGGGAAGGTGCGGGTGGTCAACCCGTCGCCGCTGCCGGGGCTCGGCACCCGCAGCGGCCTGACGCTCGAGATCCAGGACCGCAGCGGTGCCGGCGGCATCAAGCTCGCCGAGGCGGCCCAGCGCTTCATCGACGAGATGGAGAAAAGCCCCAACGTCGCCCAGGCGCTGCCGACGACGAGCTACGGCGTGCCGCAGATCCGCCTGGAGATCGACCGGGCCAAGGCCGAGCAGCTCGGTGTGCCCCTCCAGAACCTGTTCGACGCGCTCGGGACCTATGTCGGGTCGAGCTTCGTCAACCTCTTCAACCGCTTCGGCTTCGTCTATCAGGTCTACGTGCAGAGCGAGGCCACGGGCCGGCGCACGATCCAGGATCTGCAGGCGCTTCCGGTCCTCAACAGCCGGGGCGAGCCCGTGCGGATCGGCTCCCTGGTGCGGGCGGAATTCACCACCGGCCCCACCGCGGTCCTGTCCTACAACACCTACCCGGCCATCGAGGTGGCGATCGAGGTGGCCTCCAGCGCGAGTTCCGGCACGGTGCTCAAGGAGGTCGAGGCGCTGGCCAAGCGCCGGCTGCCCTCGGACTACGCGGTGGAGTGGACCGACGTCGCCTTCCAGGAGAAGGTCGCGGGCGGCTACGCGCCGCTGATCTTCGGCCTCGGCGTGCTGATGATCTTTTTGCTGCTCGCCGGGCAGTACGAGTCGCTGCGCCTCCCCTTCGTGATCCTGCTGGCGACGCCGATCGCGATCTTCGGCGCGGTCGGATTCCTGGCCGTGCGCGGGCTCGAACTCGACATCTTCGGCCAGATCGGTCTGCTGCTGCTCGTCGGGCTCGCCGCCAAGAACTCGATCCTGCTCGTGTCCTTCGCGGAGGACCTGCGCCGGCAGGGCGAGGACGTCCTGAAGGCGGCCCAGGACGCGGCGCGCCTGCGGATGCGCCCGATCCTGATGACGTCGTTCGCCTTCATCACCGGCTCGATCCCGCTCGCCATCGCGAGCGGCGCCGGGGCGCATGCCCGCGTCTCCATGGGGACGGTGGTGATCGGCGGCTTGGTCGTCGCGACCTTCATCACCCTGTTCATCACGCCGACGTTCTACGTCGCCTTCGAGCGGCTGCTCGGGCGGGGCGACGCGGCCGCCAGGGCGCAGTCCGGGCCGGCCGGCGCGGCGCAGCCGGCCGAGTAGCCACTCTGGTCCGTCGCCGAGACGGTCGCGCCGCCGATCCCGGGCTCGGCGGCGAACGGGAGCCTGCGAGAGCGTGAGGACCGTCCCGCCGCGTGGCGGCTGATCCTGTCCCGAACCCTCCGTCAGGCCGAGTCCGCGCGGCGCTCGACTGCGTCGGCCGCGTCCCGACGGCCCTGCTCGCGTGGCGCTTCCAGTTCCGCGCGGAGGAGGATCTCGCCCTGAGCGCCGACGCCGACGCCTTCGGCCCTGTCCTGAGCATCCTCGCCTCCGCGATGCTGACGGTGACGGCCTTCTCGCTGACCGTTCCGGTCAACGCCCGCGGTGCCGCGTCGTCGGGCGTGACGCGGCGCGCCACGACCCCGTGGACCGGAGACCGGCCGGCGCACGACGCGCTCGCCACGATCCTCGGCGCGTTCATGTTCTCGGTGGTCGAGATCATCGCCCTGTCGACCCCCCTCTACGGGCCGGGCGGGCGCCCCGTGCTGCTGGGGGCGATGGTGGTGGTCATCGACCTGGCCGTCGTCGTCTTCCTGGGCTGGATGCGGCAGCTCACCCGCTTCGGCCGGGTCGGCGAGACGATCCGGCCGGTCGAGCAGGCGGTGTCCCGGGCCCGGCCGCGGCGGCACACGGCTCCCGCGTTCCATACCGCGGGGCGCGGCCGCCGCGGCGCCACGCGGAGGCCGCGTCGCCGCACCGATCGACGAGGAGCGGAACTGCCCGCGCGCCGATCCATTGGGTCACCGGACGACGGCCGGCCGACTCTCAGGGATGGATGGATCGATGGTTTCGATAGGCACGCGCTCCGGCGGCACCGCCCGGGTTTCCGCGGTTCGCGCGGCCGCGGGCGCCTGCGCGCTGATCCTGTCGTCCGGACCGGTGCTCGCCCAATCGGCGGCGAGCCGGATCGATCAGCCGACTGCGGCCACGCTGCCCCCGGGCGTCAGCACGACCAAGGGCGGCGCTGCCCCCGCCGACCGGTCGACCGGACCCGTCTCACCGCCGAGCGCCATCTCGTCGTCGACGGACGTCATGGCGGGCGGGAGCGCCGGTACCGACACGGGCCGGAAGAAGGACGCGCGCACCAACCCGCTCGATCATCTCTCCCCGGAGTACAAGCGGTAGAGCGGGCTCGATCGCCGCGCGAGCCCGGAGCGGCCCTCCGCGTGACGACCGGGCGCCGGCCGGGCTCCGCGCAACCGTGAGCCGGGTCGGCCCGCGTCAGAATTCCAGGGGCCGAAGCCCGGTCGACGGGGATTCGACCGTCAGACCGCAGGTGTGGTCCTGCAGGATCTCGCCGTTGGCCGCCCTGCCGAAACGGCTGGTCACCAGGCCGTCGAGGAGCACGAAGCCCGGCTTCCCGCCCGGGAACTCGGCCCCCACGACGGCCAGCGAGTGCTCGCCCATGGCGGCGCGCGCGTCGCCGTCGCGCGCCAGCAGGTCGAACGGGTCCGCGGCGTCGAGGTCGTCCCCGAGCACGCGCATCGCCCTGAACGGGCGTCCGACCAGCGGTTCGGGCAGAGGCGCCCAGCGATCGCCGATCGTGGGCGCGAGGCGGCGAAGGGCGTCGCGGACGTCGAGGCGGACGCAGTCGATGTGGATGTGCAACTGCCCCTGACTCCGCCGCAGCCGCGCGTTCACCGCGAGGCTGACGTCGCGCCGGTCGAGCGGATGGCCGAGGCGGTCCTCGACGAAGGTCCGCGCGCGCCACGCCTTGGCGAAGTAGTTCGTCGTCCCGGGTCGAAGGAGCACGGGGCTCTCGATGCCGGTGATGCGCGCCGTCGGGATCAGGAGAAACTGCGCCCGCCCGCGGAGGTCCTTGAGGATGGCGTAGCCCTTCTCGACCCCGCCCGCCAGGTCGACCAGGCTGCAAGGTGCGGGTCCCTGTCCGCGCCTCTCGTGGGGGACGCACGCGCCGTGCACGATCGCCCACAGGGCTCCGCCGTTTCCGAGGAGGTTGGGCCCGACGGCGACAGCCAGCCAGACCGAGGCCGCCGCGAGGATGATCAGGGTGCCGAGCGATCTCCGCGACAGCCCGCTCCTCGCGCGGCCGGTGGAGCCGCGCGGTGACGCGGTGTTCGGCCGGCGACGGACGGCGTCACGCGCCTGACGGGCGAGCCTGACCGCGGCGCTGCGCAAATCCATGACGTGACCCGGTGTCCGGTTGCCGCGCGAGGCGTCGGGTCCGCCGACGCCAGGACCGTCATACAGGCCGCCAGCGGCCTGCGCGATCGCCGCCGTGCTACGGATGCAGCGCCGGACGGATCGCGCGGGACGCGGTGACGCCGCGGCGTCTTTCGTGCCCCGGATCCCGCGCGCCCCCTTCTCGGACGGCTATCCGATGGGCCATGCCTTGCGCGGACCTCGTCAGCGCCGCCGAACTGGGTCATGCCTCTGCCCATCCCGGTGCCGCCGGCGGTCGCAACCTATCAGGCGGCGCGCCGCCGGAATCGCGGCGAGAAGGACAGGGGTGGGACGGACCGCGCACGAGGACCGACCCGACGCGCGTCAGGAGCCGGGAGCCCGGCGACCGCTGAGACAGACCGGACGGCCGGGGTGACCCGGGCCGCCCTCGCGAGGAGACGACCATGACCGACGAACCGCACGGCTTCGACCGCGGCCTGACCAATTACGGCGACCGCGACTTCGCCCGCTACCTGCGCCGCTCCTTCGCGCGCTCCATGGGCATCTCGGTCGGCCTGCTGAACAAGCCGGTGGTCGGCATCGCCATGACCCCGTCGGGCTTCAACAACTGCCACCGGGGCATGCCCGAGCTGGTCGAGGCGGTCTCCCGCGGCGTGCTGGCGGCCGGCGCCCTGCCGCGGCCGTTCCCGACCGTGTCACTCGGCGAGGTTTTCCTCAACCCGACCAGCATGATGTACCGCAACCTCATGGCCATGGACACCGAGGAGATGATCGCGGCCCAGCCGATGGACGCGGTCGTGCTGATCGGCGGTTGCGACAAGACCGTGCCGGCCCAGCTCATGGGCGCGGCCTCCGCCGACCTGCCGGCGATCCAGCTCGTCACCGGCCCGATGTCGACCGGCCGCCACAGGGGCCAGCGGCTCGGCGCCTGCACGGATTGCCGGGGCTTCTGGGCCAGATACCGGGCCGGCACCGTCGACGCCGAGGAGATCGCCGAGGTCGAGGGCCGGCTCTCCGTCACGGCCGGCACCTGCGCGGTGATGGGCACGGCCTCGACCATGGCGTGCATCGCCGAGGCGCTCGGCATGTCGCTGCCGGGCACCGCGGCGATCCCGGCGGTGCATTCCGACCGGCTGGTGGCCGCCGAGGAGACCGGCCGCGCGGCGGTGCGGCTGATCCAGTCGAAGATCCGGCCCTCGCAGGTGATCACCGAGAAGTCGGTCGAGAACGCGATCCGCGTGCTGATGGCGGTGTCGGGCTCGACCAACGCCATCGTGCACCTCACCGCCATCGCCGGGCGGCTCGGCATCCGGATCTCGCCCGAGCGGTTCAATCAGATCTCCGACGCGACGCCGGTGCTGGTCGACCTGAAGCCCGTGGGCCAGGGCTACATGGAGGATTTCCACGCCGCCGGGGGCATGGGCGCGCTCCTGCGCGAGCTGCGCCCGCTCCTCCACCTCGACACGGTGGACGTGGAGGGCCGGACGCTCGCCGAGCGCCTGGACGAGCCGGAGGCTTGGGTCGACCGCGCGATCATCCGCACCGCGGAGGATCCCGTGTCGCCGGTCGGCGGCCTCGTGGCCCTGTCCGGCAGCCTCGCGCCCGACGGGGCGATCTTCAAGCGCGCGGCGGCGACGCCTGAGCTGTTCGAGTCGGAAGGGCGGGCGGTGGTATTCACCGGCCTGGAAGACCTGTCGGCGCGGATCGACGATCCCGACCTCGACGTGGCGCCCGGCGACATCCTCGTCCTGCAGAATGCCGGCCCGCACGCGGCCGGCATGCCGGAGGCGGGCTACCTGCCGATCCCCAAGAAGCTGGCGCAGGCGGGGGTGAAGGACATGGTGCGCATCTCCGACGCGCGGATGTCGGGCACGGCCTTCGGGTCGATCGTCCTGCACGTGGCGCCCGAGGCCGCGGTCGGCGGCCCGCTGGCGGCGGTGCGCGACGGCGACCGCATCCGCCTGTCGATCCAGGACAAGCGCGTCGATCTCCTGGTCGCGGAGGACGAGATCGCCCGCCGGCTCGCCGACCACCGGCCGCCGCCGGCCCCGGCTCGGGGCTACAAGGCGCTCTACCGGCGCAGCGTCACGCAGGCCCCGGAGGGCTGCGACTTCGACTTCCTCGCCAAGGCCGAGGGCTGACGGCCCCGGTCGTCCCGGACGGGCGCGTCAGAGGCCGGCTCCGCCATCCGGGGCGCGCCCGTCGCCGAACTCGGCAAGCCCCGCCTGCCGGCCCCGTGACCCGGCAGGCCTGCCGCGCTCATCACCGCCCTGGCGATGTCGGGGGCGTCACGACGCCGCGCCCCGCGTGCGGCCCATCGGCTCCGGTCCGGGCGTCGCGGCCCGGAGGGCGGGACCGTCGCCCGCCGCGACGGCGCCCGGTGCCGCGGTGGTCCCGGGCGCGGCCCTGGTTCGGATCATCCGCCCCGTGGCGAAGGCGGCGGCATTGACGAGGCCCATGGTGACGAAGCCGGCCGAGAGGGCGGCGAACATCCCGGCCAGGCCCAGCCCGAGCACGGCCGCGATCCAGGCGCCGCCCAGCGCCACCCCCAGCCGGAGAAGGCTGGCGGTGAGCGGCCAGCCGACGCGGCCGGCGCCCTGGGCGGCGAAGTAGAGGGCGAGGCCGGCCCCGAAGAACCCGTAGAAGGGCCCGACGATGCGGAGATAGGATGAGCCGGTGGCCATCATGGCCGGGTCGCCTCCGAACAGGCCCAGCCAGGTCTCAGGGGACCCGGCCGCCACCAGGCCGATGGTCTCCGTCAGGCCGCCGGCCACGAGGGCGCCGGTCAGCGCGGCCCGACGGGCGCGGACCTCCATCCCGGCGCCGAGGGCCGTCCCGACGAGGGCCGCGATGGGCGAGCCGAGCCCGAACACGAGCGGGACCAGCAGGTACTCCAGCCGCGCACCGGTGCCGTATCCGGCCACCGCCGCCGGCCCCGCCGTCCCGACGAAGCCGGTCGCCGCGATGACCGTGACGTTCGAGGTCACGCTGGCGATGCCGGACAGAAGGCCGATGCGCAGGATCTCGCGGGACGGCGCCCAGGTCAGCCTCGGGGGACGCCGGCCCGGTCGCAGGACGCCGCGGCCGGACCAGATGTAGGCGGCGAAGACGGCGGAGCCCGCGGCGTAGTAGCCCGCGAAGGCGACGCCGCCGCCCACGACCCCGAGCCTGGGCAGCGGGCCCCAGCCGAAGATCAGCGCGGGCGAGAGCGGGATCAGCACGACGGCCCCCGCGCAGGTGACGCCGGCAGGAAGCGCCATGTTGCCGGTCCCGCGGATCACCGCCGCCAGCGCGTTGAACAGCCAGATCAGGATCGCCGCGCCGAACACGACGCCCGCGTAGGCGGTCGCGGCCCTGAGCGAGCCCCCGGTGCCGCCCATCGCGGCGTAGAGCCTCGGCCCCAGCGGCAGGGCGAGGAGGCTGGTGACGACACCCAGTGCGAGGCCGATCGCGGCGGCGTGCCAGGCGAGAAGATCTGCCTCCGCCCGCCGGCCCGCGCCCAGGGTGCGGGAGACCGCCGACTGGATGCCGCCGCCCATGCCGCCGGCGGACAGCATCTGGACGAGCATCACCACCGGGAAGACGAGGGCCAGGCCGGCCAAGGCATCGGTTCCGAGTTCCGCGACGAAGTACGTCTCGATCAGGCCGATGGAGGTCTGGACGACCATGACCACGACATTCGGCACGGCCATTCGCGCCAGGGTCGGCACGAGGGGCGCTTCGAGCAGGCGGCGCGTGCGGATGTCCATGGCGGGGGCCTCACAGTCTCGGGGGTCGCGGCCGAGCGCCCGCGATGTCGACGGGGCGCGGGACCGACCTTCGGCGCGGTGCAGTCACGCGGGCGTCGACGGCGGGCGCGGTCAGCCGGCGGGCGGCGTCCTCGCCCCGGGCAGATCGAACAGGAGGCAGGTCGTGCTCGCGGTCGCGACGAGGCGGTCGGACGCGTCGCTGAGGCGGCCCTCGGCCACGGCCTGCTGCCGACCGGCGTGAACGACCTGCCCGACCGCGGTCAGCAGCCCGGACCGTTCGGTGGCGGCGCGCAGGAAATTCAGTTTGAACTCCAGCGTCGTGTAGCCGCGTCCCAGCGGCAGGGTCGCGTGCACGGCACAGCCCATGACGCTGTCGAGCAGCGTGGCGAGGGAGCCGCCGTGGACGGAGCCCAGCGGGTTGAAGAGGTACTCCGCGGCCGGCATGCACATCCGGGCCGTGCCGGGATCGACCGACACGAGCTCGATGCCCAGCAGCTGGATCGCGGGCGGCGGCGGGATCTTCCCCGCCATGAGCGCGCGCAGGAAGTCGATCCCCGCGAGGGCTTGTCCCGCCGCGGCGATGGAGCGGGGATCCGCCCATTCCACGATCCTCCGCCGCGAAGGCTCGGGCGATCTCGAAGCCGCGTCGCCGGTCATCGGTGAGCCTTCTCGGAGAGGGGGCGAGCGACGGACCCGCGGCCTCGCGGACGACCCGGTCGGGCGATGTCGGTCCGGAGGCCTGGGCGTCGATGTCGAGCGTAATCTATATAAATGCAGATCACAATCTAAAAACACGGGGCGCGGCCCAGCGGGCCCCGACCGAATGCGGTCCTCCCCACGGGGGTATCGGCTGCGGCGACGATGCGGCCCGATTGGCCCCCGGCGACCCGATCCCGTCCCAGGCTCCGTCCCGGCCATGACGCGGCCCGAGCGAGGCGCCGCCTCGAACCGGCTCAGCCCGGGATCGTGGAGCGCGCCGCCTCGAGCAGTTCGCCGGCCAGGGCCTCGTCGTCGACACCCCGTGCCAGCACCACCGCCCCCACCATGGTCGACAGCGCGATCAGGGCGCGCTGCCTGCGGCGCTCCCTGGACGCTCTGGGCAGCCTGTCCGCGATGAGGCCGGCGAGCCCCTTGACCCCCTGGGTGAACCGCGATCGCAGGGCGCTCCCGGGCGGCTCGCGCCCGACGTCGTTCACCAGCGCCGCGACGGGGCAGCCTCTCCCCGGCGTCCGGACGTGCGCCAGGGAGAGATAGTTCTCGATGAAGGCGTCGAGGTTCGCCCGGTACTCGGCGCTGATCGCGGCGTCGAACGCCTCCGCTGCGAGGGCCTCCTTGCTGGCGAACTGACCGTAGAAGCCGCCATGGGTCAGGCCGGCGGCCGCCATGATGTCGACGACGCCGATACCGTGCAGGCCGCGCTCCCGGAACAGGGCCGATGCGACCTCGACCACGCGCTGGCGGTTCAGCTTGGCTTGCTCCTGTGAGACCCTCGGCATCGTACCGTCCTCCGCTCCCCCTCTCACATAGATGCGCGATATCATTTATTGAAGGGACGGCGGCCCGTGCATGCTCGAGGTCCGGCGGATGGCGGCGTCGCGGTCGCGCCGCGGCCGCCGGTCAGGCTGTCGACCGGCCTGCGCGAGGGGGCGAAGCGCGGGCCGGTCGATACACCGCGCGCCCGAGACCCGAACGCGCGATCGCGGGATGCCCCGGATGGCGGGGCATCGGTGGGGTGAGGCCGGGTCAGGGCTCGGCCGGCACGGGCACCGATGCGGGGCCGGATGCGCTCGGCGTCGCGCGCGCGTCCCGCGCCACCCGGAACCAGAGGGCGTAGAGCGCCGGCAGGAACAGCAGCGTCAGCAGGGTCCCGACCCCGACGCCGCCGATCAGCACGTAGGCCAGCGCCCCCCAGAACACCGAGTGCGTGAGCGGGATGAAGGCCAGCATCGCGGCGGCGGCCGTCAGGATCACCGGTCGGGCCCGCCGCACCGTCGATTCGACGATGGCCTCGTAATCCGACAGCCCCGCCGCGCGGTCGTGGTGGATCTGATCCACCAGGATCAGCGTGTTGCGCATCAGGATGCCCGACAGCGCGATCAGGCCGAGGATCGCGTTGAAGCCGAAGGGCTGGTGGAAGACGAGCAGCGTCGGGACGGCACCGACGAGGCCGAGCGGCGCGGTCGCGAACACCATGACCATGGTGGTGAACGAGCGGACCTGCAGCATGATGACCGTCAGGGTCACGATCAGCATCAGCGGGAAGACCGTCACCAGCGCCGTCATCGCCTTCTCGCTCTCCTCCACCGAGCCGGCCGTGTCGATCCGGTAGCCGGGCGGCAGCTTCGCCTTCACGGCGGCGAGTTCGGGGACGATCTGCGCGTGAATGTCCGGCGGCTGCTTGCCGTCGATCACGTCGCCCTGCACGCGGATATAGGTCTCGCGGTTGTAGCGCTTGAGCACCGCGTCCTCGTTGCGGCTCTCCAAGTGCGCAACCTGCGAGAGGGGCACCTGCCGCCCGTCCCTCGTGGTCAGCGTCAGGTCGCCGATGTCGCCCAGCGAGCGGCGCTCGGGACCGGGGCTGCGGAGGACGACGTCGACGGAGCGCAGGTTCTCGCGGACCTGGGTCGCCGGCGTCCCGTTGAGGTAGCTCTGCAGCTGCTGGCCGGCCTCCTTCGGCGTCAGGCCGATCAGGCGCAGGCGCTCCTGGTCGAGGGCGAGGTGCAGACTCGGCGTCCTGTCGCCCCAGTCGAGGTGGACGAGGCGCATGTTGGGATTGGCCATCATGACGTCGCGCACCTGCGCGGCAACGCGGCGGATGACGTCGAGGTCGGGTCCGACCACCCGGAAGGCGACGGGGAAGCGCACCGGCGGCCCGAACACGATCTGCAGCACCCGCACCCGCGCCTCGGGGAAGCCGCCCGCGTCGACGAGCTGGCGCACCTTGCCGCGCAGCACGTCGCGGGCGTGGGCGTCGGCGGTCTGGACGACGACCTGCGCGAAGGCGGGGTCCGGCAGCTCCGGATCGAAGGAGAGCACAAAGCGCGGCATGCCCTGGCCGATATAGCTCGTGATCTCGCCCGCCTCGGGGATCGCGCGCACGGCCGCCTCGACCTTCCGCACGCTCGCCTCGGTGGTGGCGAAGGCGGAGCCGGTCGGGAGGGTCACCTCGACGATGAGCTCGGAGCGCTCCGAGTTCGGGAAGAACTGCTTCTCGACCTTGCCCATGCCGGCCGCGGCCGCGGCGAACAGCGCCACGGTGATGCCGGCCGCCAGCCACTTGTGATCGACCGAGAGCCGCACGACCCGGCGCAGGCGCTGATAGTTCCGCGTGGCGTAGATCGCCGCGTGCCCGCCTTCCACCTGTCTGATGTCCGGCAGGAGCTTGACGCCGAGATAGGGCGTGAAGGTCACGGCCACGATCCACGAGACGATCAGCGAGAAGGCCACGACCCAGAAGATGTTGCCGGCGTACTCGCCCGCCGTGGAGGCGGCGAAGCCCACCGGCAGGAAGCCCGCGACGGTGACGAGCGTGCCGGTCAGCATGGGCGCGGCGGTGGCGCTCCAGGCATGAGTCGCCGCCGAGACCCGGTCGGCGCCTTCCTCCATGCGCACCACCATCATCTCGATGGCGATGATCGCGTCGTCGACGAGGAGGCCGAGCGAGATGATCAGGGCACCGAGCGTGATGCGGTCGAAGTCGCGGCCGGTGACCATCATGACCACGAACACCGCCGAGAGGGTCAGCGGCACGGCCAGCGCCACCACGACGCCGACCCGGAAGCCTAGGGCCACGAGGCTGACGAAGATCACCACCGAGAGCGCGGTGAAGAACTTCACCATGAACTCGTGGACGGCGTCGTCGATCACCTTCGCCTGGTCGGTGATCTTCGTGAAGGTGATGCCGGTCGGGAGTTCGTGATGGATCGCGACCTCCTCGGCATTGAGCGCCTGGCCCAGGCTGAGGCCGTTGAAGCCCGGCTTCATCACGAGGCCCAGCACCAGGGCCGGCGCGCCGTCGTTGCGGATCGCGAAGACCTTCGGGTCCTCGTAGCCGCGCCTCACCACGGCGATGTCGCCGAGCTTGAGGCTGCGGTCGCCGGCCGCCACCGGGAGATTGCGGAGCGCGTCGAGGCCGTCGATGGCGCCGTCGAGCCGCAGGTACACGCGCGGGCCGTCGGCCTCGACGAAGCCGGCCGGCGTCACGTCGTTCTGGTTGGCGAGCGCCGCCAGGAGCTGCTGGCCGGTGATGCCCAGGGTCGCGAGGCGCTGGTAGGAGACCTCGACGAAGATCTTCTGCGCCTGCTCGCCGAGGATGTTGATCTTCTCGACGCCGGGCACGCGCAGCAGGCGCTGGCGCAGGTCCTCGGCGCGCAGCACGAGATGCCGGTGCGGCAGTCCCTCGGCCTGGAGCGCGTAGAGGGCGAAGTAGACGTCCGAGAACTCGTCGTTGAACAGCGGCCCGAGCACGCCGCGCGGCAGGCTGGAGGCCTGATCGGAGAGCTTCTTGCGCGCCTGGTAGAACTCCGACTGGAGCTTGGCCGGTGGCATCGAGTCCCTGAAGAAGACCTTCATCAGCATCAGGCCGGGGCGAACGGTCGTCTCGACCCGGTCGTAGTAGACGAGTTCCTGGAGACGCTTCTCTAGCGGGTCGGCGACCTGCCGCTGCATCTCGTCGGTGGTCGCGCCGGGCCAGGCGGCCGAGACCGCCATGGTCTTGACCGTGAAGGTCGGGTCCTCGGCGCGCCCGAGCTTCTGGAAGGCGAAGATCCCGGCCGCCGTGACCGCGAGCAGGAGGAACAGCGTGACGGCGCGCTCGCGCACCGCCAGGGCCGAGAGGTTGAAGCCGGAGGCGTTCATCGGCCAGCCTCCGCCATGCTCGCGCTCGCCGGCCGGACCTTCTGCCCGGCCTTGAGCAGATGGGCGCCGAGCGCGACGATCCGGTCGCCGGGGTTCAGACCGGAGGCGATCTCGGCGCTCTCCTCCGACAGGCGCGCGACGGTGACGGGCTGCGCCGCGACGGTCTGGGTCTCGGCGTCGTAGCGCCAGACGGCGGAGCCGCCGCCCTGGTCGAACAGGGCCCCGAGCGGCACGGACACCCAAGTCCTCGCCTGTGCCTGGGCAGGGGTCAGCTGGAGCGTCACGGTCGCCCCGAGGGGCGCGGTCTCGCCGCCGCCCGAGAGGATGTAGCGGGCGCGGTAGGTGCGGGTCGCCGGGTCGGCCGTGGCCGACAGTTCCCGGAGCTTGGCCGGATAGGTGCTCTCCCCCTCGGCGTAGAGGGTCGCCGACGCCGTGCCTCTCGCGCGCTGCCGGCTCCCCTCCGGCACGAACACCTCCGCCTCGCGGGCGCCGTCGCGGGCGAGCTTCACCACCGTCTGCCCCGCGGCGACGACTTGGCCCGGCTCGCTCGGCACCTCCATCACGACGCCGTCGGCATCGGCCTGGAGTTCGGAATAGCCCGCCTGGTTGGCGATCTGGCTCGCCTGCGCCTCGGCGTTGGCGAACTGGGCGATGGCGGCGTCCGCCGCGGCCCTGTTCTGGTCGTAGGTCTGCTTCGAGGTCCAACCGTCGCCGACGAGCTTGCGGCTGCGCTCCTCGTCGGCCCTCGCCTTGATCATCTGCGCGCGGGCCGCCTCGACCGAGGCGCGGGCCGCGTTGAGCGCCAGGGTGAAGTCGGTCCGGTCGAGCCGCATCAGGGGCTGCCCGAGGCGCACGTGGTCGCCCGGGTCGACGAGGCGCTCGAAGATCTTGCCCCCGACCCGGAAGCCGAGATTGCTCTCGGTCCGGGCCCGGATCACGCCGGTGTAGCGCGCGGCGGCCGCCGTGGCGGGCGCGACCGCGACGGTCTGGACCAGCGGCGGCTCCGGCGTGACGGCGGTCTCGGCGGGCGAGCATGCCGCGAGCGCCAAGCCGGCGAACCCGATCACCCATCGCCCATCCATCGCCATAACCCCGTCGCCTAAAAATTATAGTCATCATTTATTATGGCGGCGCGGGGCGGTCAATGGCTCCGGAGGCGTTCGACCCGCTGGCTCGCTTCGGTGACGGCCGAGCGCCTCACGTGACCGGGCGGACGCGCCGCTCTCGGCCGGATGCGTCCGGCAGCCAGATGCCTATGCCGGACGCTCGAGACATCCTCGGTCGTGGTCGAGGGCCAGCACCGTTCGAAGATGAGGCCCGAGCTCTCCCCTCCGGCCGCCGGCCCGGCGGGCGTCCTGTCCCCTTGAAGAGACCGGCCCCCGCCGGCATCTCATGATCATGCCCGATGTCGCGCTCGACGAAGCCAGCCTCACCCGCTTTCTCGACGCCTTTTACGGCCGCGTGCGCGGCGACGCGCTGATCGGACCCGTCTTCGCGGCCGCGATCGCCGACGCGGACTGGCCCCGGCACATGGAGACCGTCCAGGCGTTCTGGTCGTCGGTCCTCTTCAAGTCGGGCCGGTACAAGGGCAATCCGTTCGGGAAGCATCTCGCGCTGGGCCGTCTCCGGCCCGAGCACTTCGCGCGATGGCTCGGCCTGTTCGAGGAAACAGCCTCCGCCCACTTCGCGTCCGAACCTGCCGCCCTCCTGATCGCGCGCGCCCACCGCATCGGCGACAGTCTGAAGGCCGGCCTGTTCTTCCGGCCGGACGTGTCGCCCGTGCGCGATGCAGGATCGGCCGCGCCGTGACCCTCGGAACGGCTCAGGCGTAGGACGCGCAGGGAGCCCTGGACTGGCAGGCGGCCCGGGATTCCGGAGCTCTCGATGCGCGGCCAGCCTCGTGCGCGCGCGACGGCAGCGGATCAGCCACAGCACGATCGCCACGTTGACGGCGTTCCAGGCCGACCCGTTGACGAACGCCGCACGGTAGGAGCCGGTGGCGTCGAAGATCACCCCCGTGAGCCAGCCGCCCAGCGCCATGGCGGCGAGCGTCGCCATCAGTACCGCACCGATCCGCGCCCCGGCCTCCTCGGCCGGGAGGTCCTCGCGCACGATGATCGCGTAGGCCGGCACGATGCCGCCCTGGAACAGACCGAACAGGGCCGAGATCACGTAGAGCGAGGTCAGGTCGTCGAACGCGGGATAGAGCGCGAGTGCCGCCGCCTGCAGCAGCGCACCGGCCAGCAGCGTCGCGAGGCCGCCGATCCGGTCGGCGACGAAGCCCGACCCGGCTGACGATGCCGAAGCCGAGCATCAGCGACAGCATCGGCGCGCCACGGGCGATGCCGTACCCGAGACCGCTGCAGCACGCCACGATGTGGACCTGCGGCATCGCCATCGCCACGCAGCACGCGAGACCGGCCACGACCAGGAGGGCCTGCATCGCCGCGGGCGACAGCGTCGTCACGGCCGGCGGGCCGGCCGCGCAAGAGCAGCGCGAGCGGCAGCATGGCGACGCGGCAGAACAGGCCGATGCCGGCCCGCGTCGCGCGCCGGCCGAACGCGTCGACTCCGCGCTCCACCGCCGGCGCCAGAACCAGCGCGACACGTCGGCCATCAGCGGCCCGCAGGCGACCGAGCGGCCGAGTGCCCCGACGAGCACTCCGTGCGCGAGGGCGAACTGCCACGGGGTCGTCGAGAGGCCGCCGACCGCGAAGCCGAGCATCGTGAGGGTAGAGGGCAGTGCGGCCGCCCGATCAACCCCGAACTCGGCCTGCACCGCGGACAGCACGACGACGACCGACCACATGCCGACGTACCCGACCGTGCCGAGCGCCGTCGCAGCGGCGAGCCGACGCCAGGCGCGGCCAGAGTCGGCGATCCGTCCTCAGCCATTCCGGCGCAGATCTGACTCCGCCCGTGCCGCGTCTTTCACACGAGAGCGCCGTCGCCGGCACCGCGCCCGATCGTCGGGACGGTCCTCAGACAATCCTGTCGCCCGGCGGCCGATGCGGCCCGCCGGTGGATTGCGCCGTCGCCTGCGGGGCGGACGCCGGCAACGGGTCGCGAGCAACGCCGCGCCCTGCCGGACTGATCAGGTCCCGACCCGAATGCCGCGGGGCGGCCGCTCCGCTCGGAGGAGCAGGCCCGCGACAGTCTCGATCCCGCCGGTAAGCGCCCGACCGGCCCTGCCGCGGCGCGGGATCGGTGATAGACGGGCAGCCCGGCGCGCCGCCCGCCAGCGGCACGGGCCCGGGTTGGGGCTACCATCTGTCAGCCAATTTCGGGCATCGATGGCGGCCACCCACCGATCACTGCGTACGAGAGGGCTGACGCCACGATGCGAACGATCGTTTATGCCGATGGCGGATGCGACCCGAACCCCGGGCCGGGGGGGTGGGGCGTCGTCATCGCGGCCCCGGACGGCACAGTGGAGCTGTGCGGTGGAGAGCCCGGCACCACGACCAACAACCGGATGGAGCTGACCGCCGCGATCAAGGGCCTCGAGCATTTTCCCGCCGGGGCCGCGATCGAGATGCGGTGCGACAGCCAGTACGTCGTCAAATCCGTGACCGAGTGGATGCGCGGCTGGAAGGCGAGGGGCTGGCGCTCGACCACGGGTGACGTGAAGAACGTCGATCTCATGAAGCGCCTCGACGAATTGAACGCGGCGCGCGACGTGAAGTGGACCTGGGTCCGGGGACATGCCGGCGACCGTCTCAACGAGCGCGCCGACGCGCTCGTCCACCGGGGCCGCCGCGAAGCGAAGCTCGGCAAGCTCGAGTCGCGGACCAGTGCCGCCCCCGTAACGGCCCCGACCGCCGCACCGGCCCCGGCGAGCCGTGGCGCCGACCTGCGCGTCGATCTCGCGCTCGGTCTCCAGGTCGCTCGGGCCGCGAAGGCGGCGGGCGTCACCCCCGACGCCCTGGTCGACGATGCGATCCGCTTCTACCTCGAGATCGGTCCGAGCGAGGTCGCACGCCTGCGATCGGGCCGGACGTAGCGGTCGGGGCCGGACGGGGCGACGCCCAATCGCCGCTTCGATCCGAACTGCGCTGCCTGCGCCCGCCGCTCGAACAGCAGCCGGCCAGCTCACGGGACAGTCACGGGGGGCGACGCGGTCTCCCCGAAGGCCTGCCCCAATTTGATCGTTGCCTGCCCGTCTCGGGCGGCCGTTCGTGGAAGCGGGCACCGTCTCCGCGCCCGCTTCCGGCCCGCGAATCTTGAGCCGCAAAATTATATACAATAGACGGCCGCGTTCCCATCTCGCCCATCGAACGGCGAGTTGCGCGCGCGGGCCGCGGATGCAACCGCTCTTCTCGATAGACAGTCTTCATCTTCGGAACGCGTTCCGTCGATGGCGGGAGATGGTCTGCGAGCGGCCGGTACCGGCCGAACTGCGGACCCTCCCCGACGCCCGGTTCCAGGGTCGTCTGGGGATGTGTCGCGCATCGGCCAACTGCCGATCTCGCACTTCTCCCACACGGCGGTGCGAACCGAGGCGACGGCCGACGCGGTCCGGCGCAAGGGCCCGCACGGCCGCGTCTACGCGGTCATGAAGCTCTCCGGCCGAGACACTGTCCAGCAAGGAGACCGGGAGGCGGTGAGCCGGACGGGCGCCTTCATGGTCCTCGATGCGCGCCCGAGCGTCATCCAGACGGAGACGGGCGGCGCCCTGGTCCTCGACCTGCCGCGCGAGCGTTTCGAGGCCGTGCTGGGTCCGTCCCGGCTGTTCAGTGTCCTCACGGTCGGAGCGGTCCTCGCTTCCACGATCCTGGCGAACACACACCTCCGGGACCTGATCCGGGTGAGCGATCGACTCAGCCCCGACGCGGCCACGCGCACGGCGTCGATCGGGATTGACGGGATCGCCGCGTAACGGCGGCCGGCGTCCGGCTGTTCGTTCGACCCGCACCGCCGGCCCGCCTCCGGCAGGCGTGCGGGGACGGGGACGCGGCCTTGGCGCCCTCTCACGGCTCCGGAGACGGACCTTCGATCGGACGCCGATCGATATGTCTTTGCTAGATCTGGCGGCAGCCAGATATTGACCGCGGCATGAGTGTCGATAATTAATGAAATGTCTCGGATCTGAAACTGCTTACGCCATAGCGACCACCTTGTTGGATCGGAGCGCTCCGGTGCCTCGGATTGTAGATGTTTGCATCGGCAGGACGTCCTCGAAGAAGACTTATAGACAGCTGTCCATCCTTTCAGGAACCGGTGCTCTATGAAAATCGTTCGCGCGATCGCGGTCTTCATCCAGAAAGTCGTTCACAGGATCCTGCAGTGGCCATCTAAGGCGATTCACCAAATCTATTCCATCAGACTTATTAAGACGAGAAGAGAAGACGGCAGGGCTAGCCTCGTGCGAGCCCACGCTTCCAACCTCTCGGAATTGCGAGACGACGTGAGATTGCTTGGGCAGGCTCTGGTGGAGGACGGCTTCTGCGTGGCGGATGCCGGGATTTTCGAGTCGTTCGGAAGCGTGAAGTTTCAGGCTGCCGCGAATGAGATTTACGATTGCATGGAGGAACATTACCTCAGGACCGGTCGGAACATCGACACCATAAAATTGCTCGACCTGTATCCTTCTCTCTTGGATCAGTTCAAGATCGTCTTTCGAGCCGGTCTCGACATCGGGGTTCTGGAAATTGTCGAGCAGTATCTGAGGCTTCCCGCGGCCTACGGGGGCGTTGATATATTCTTTACTGTAGCCGACGGGTCGGAGAGAGGTGCGAGAACTTGGCACAGGGATAGCGAGGACAATCCCATGGTGAAAGTTGCCGTCTATCTCAATGACGTCGATGACAGTGGCGGGCCACTGGAAATCCTTCATCTACAGCATCTTGCCCCTATGTCGCGGACATTTCGCGGGTTCAGGCATCAAAAACTTGTAAATCTCCGGAAAGAAGGCAAAATCGATTTCGAGGTTACATCATTTACCGGACCGAAAGGGACGGTAGTACTTTGCGATACCTTCAGATATTTCCACAGGGGCAAGCCCGCGACAGGGAGGAATCGAAGGGCGCTCTTCTTCAATTATTACGCCAACAAGCCCCTGACCCCTTATTTCTGCCCAAACCCACCCTTCTCATCCGATAAAATGGAAGCTCTGGTTTCGGATCTGTCCGCGAAGCAGAGGGACGCGGCTCTGTGGCGCGAGAGGCTGACAGGTATCGACAAACTGGTCACGAAAAGACGACCGTATCTGAATGTGTAGATTGTCGCGCAGGCAGCAAGGCGTCCGTAGCTATCGCGCGGAGCTTCGAAGAACTGTGGTCCCGCTCGTGATTGGCCGAATGTGCGACGAAGGACCGTGATCTGAAAATCCTCGATGGCCGCCTGCGTGACCGGGATGGGTCGGGCACCGAATGGCCGCTCCGGGTCGTGTTTCCTCCGACCGCTGCCGCCGCGCAACGCGGCAGAAGCGGTCATCGCGGTGGCGCCGTAGCGTTCGAGCCGCGATGCTGTGCCAGGCGACGGCGGGCCCTGCACGCCGGAGTCCGGTCCGCGTAGCAACCTCGATGACGTAGCTGCCCCACCCCCTATCGTAGAACGTCCAGGCCCCCTGAGACGCGCGCGGCTCGGGCACCGCCCAGCCATCGGCCCAGCCATCGACTCTGAGGCGGGCGTTCAGCGCGTCGACCTGTTCCCGGCTGTCCTGGATGCAGCCGATGTGGTGCAGGTCGGAGTCCTCGGGATAGGCGAACGCGCCGCGTTTCCGGGTAAAGTCGTTGAGAACCAGGACCATGTCGTGATCGTCGTGCAGGACGGCGAGCACCGTCCCGCGCATGACGGAGCAGAAGGCCGAAATAGATCTCGAACATCGCCCGATCGGCGGGCCCGTTGAGGCCGGTCAGATCGATGTGATCGAGCGTCACGGAACGTACCTTCCCTGTCGACCGGAAAGGACGCGCTGGTAGTCGGCCGCTGACGGCGGCCGCCATGCACGAGCGATAGGCCCCCCGGACTACCGACCGGGCTGCGGCTTCTACACGTCCGCGTTCGGCAGCACGCCGCAGCCCGTCAACGGGGCACGCTCGGACGGCGCGTGAGCGTTCCGCGACCTCCGGGGCGCGGCCGGCCTACTCGCAGACCTCGACCTGCCGGACGTGCTCGTACCCGTACGGGTCGATGTACGCGCATCGCTCGACGTGGCAGGCGCCATAGGGGTCGGGCGCGGCGTAGACGGGGCGACCCGGGTAGGGCCCGTTGCTGGCCGACGCGATGGCGCTGCCGGCCACGACGCCGCCGAGGATGCCCAGCGCCACGGCCCCGCCGACGCCGAGGCCGCGCGCCTGAGCGGCCGGCGGGGTGGCGCAGAGTGCCAGAGCGACCAGGGCAGCCGCACCGCCGGTTCGCAGAAACGATTGACGCATGGTGTCCTCCCATCTCCTCGTTGAGGCCACCGTGAGCCCGTAACCGCCGATTCTCGGTGCTGATCGGCACGCCGCGTTCAGTGCACACCCTACTCGATGCGGGCCGGCGCCCGACAACTCCCCGAGCGCCTTCCGGAGCGGCGGGCGCCAGCACCGCCGCCGCTGATCCGGATCAGCGGCGCTTCTCGGCGCCGCCGGCAGCTCCCGCGTCCGGGGCGCTTCTCCGTGTCGGGGCCGGGCGCCGCGGCGATCGACCGATCGACAGACCGACGGGAGCGCGCCAGCTACAGCGCGGTCGGGCGCTGCCGCAACGGTCCCAGTCGGCCCGGGGCGCGCCGTTCAGTCAACGTCGAGAGGGACATCCGGGATGGGAAGCGAAGCGCGACACCCGCAATCGCGAGCCGCGTTGGCCGTGTTCGTCGCCGCCGGCATCGCCTTGGCGGGCGCCGGTACGATCGGCTGGCGCTGGTACAGCTACGTCACGGCCGGCGCCTCGCCCTACGACGAGGTCGGCATCGAGGTGAACCGCCGCCTGCCGGAGCCGCTCCGTGCGTGGGGCTGCCAGCGCATCAAGGAGCGCTTCCCCCGCGCCGTGCCACCCTACGGTTGCCAGCCTGGACAGGTCTGAGGGCTGCCGGGGCGCCGCGCAATTCTGTTCAGGGCTGTGGAGCAACCCGGACCGGACGCACGGCCTTCGGAAGCGCGCCGCGCTCGTGAACAAGGCCGCCATGCGCGGTCTCTGCACTCGTCGTCGGTTTGTGCCTGGCTTCCATGTCGCTCGGCGCGGTACGGGCACGACCGGCTCCGAAGCCTGCGCCCGCGGCGGCGCCGGATCCGACCCTGCTGAAGGTTGCCCGGGCGACAGTCGCGCAGATGCAGGGCGACCGAACCGCGACGCTCGGCTCGATGGCGGCCCCGGTGATCGGCATGATGCAGCAGATCGGGATCGAGGTGCCCGACAAGGCCCAGGTGCTGGTGCAGGAGGTCGTCATGCCGACGCCGACGGCGCACTACGACGAGCTGCTCGCCATCCAGGCGCGCGGTTTCGCCACCGTACTGAACAAGGACGAGTTGCAGGCCATCGCGGCCTTCCACGTGCCGCCCGCCGGGAAACGCTTCGCGGCAGTCCAGCCGCCACTTGCTCGGATTCAGCGCGCGGGCATGCAGCAATGGATGCAGTCCGTGATGCCGGCGATGCGGGGCAAGCCGACGACGGCCATCCAGGCCCACGGCTGGCCGCCGGGCAAACCGGCGAAGCCGCGTTGAACAGGTGCGAGCCGCGACGCGGTCGAAGCAGATTGTCGACCGGCTTCGACCGCGCGGCCATGCCAGACACCGTGCCAGACGCCACGCGGGGCGCTCGGGCCGTTCGGCGAGTCTCGAAGGGTCAGCCGATGGCCCAGAACAGCGGCAGCGCGCCCGCGAGGAACAGGGCCGAGGAGACGAGCACGGCGAGGGGCTCGCGGTGATGCAGGACGAAGGCGTGAGGGCTGGCGAACATGGCGAGGCCGGATCGGGAGAGAGGTCAGCACGCTCGCGCCTGAACCTTGACGGATCGAGGGCGCTTCGCGCTGTCCACAGGTGATGGCCGACCTCTGTCACTGCCGCGCCACATCCTTTTGGATGTGCTCGGGCGCACTTCGCGGACGGCGTTTCTGGCATACCAAATTCACCAGGCCGTCTTTCCCCCCTCGGCGGCCCGATCCAGCGGCGCAGTGACCCTACGGGTTGCTGCGCCGTTGTCGTTGTGGATGCGGCCCGGCGCGACCGCCCCGTTCGTATCGGTCCCGCGCCGAGGCTTCTCGGCGGTGCGCGGGCCGGGGGAAGCGAGATCCACGATGGACCCCGATCGGGGCCCTCGACGCAGCGAGGCCGCGCATCGGAACGGCGGTCGCGCCGTCAGGACGCGATGCGCCGCGCGGCCGGCGCGTCGTCCCGGGTCTTCTGCGCGGAGGGTGCCCAGAGGATCGACCGGTCGACCGCGCGGATGTCGCGATGGCCGCACAGGGCCATCGTCGTGTCGAGTTCCGTACGGATGATCTCCAGGGAGCGGGCGACGCCCGCCTGACCGTAGGCGCCGAGCCCGTAGAGGAAGGCGCGGCCGATGAACACGCCCTTCGCACCCAGGGCGACGGCTTTCAGGACGTCCTGGCCCGAGCGGATCCCGCCGTCCATCAGGACCTCGATGCGCGGGCCGACCGCGTCCGCGATTCCGGGAAGCGCGGCGATGGACGAGGGGGCGCCGTCGAGCTGCCGCCCGCCATGGTTCGAGACGATGAGCGCATCGGCCCCGGTCGCGGCCGCCTTCTCGGCATCCTCCACGTCCAGGATGCCCTTCAGGATCAGAGGGCCCTGCCACCGGTCGCGGATCCGCCGCACGTCGTCCCAGTCCAGGCGCGGGTCGAACTGGTCCGCCGTCCAGGCCGAGATCGAGCGGGTATCGCGCACGCCGTCCACGTGCCCCACGATGTTGCGGAACGTCCGGCGCTGCGTGCGCAGCATGGACCAGCACCAGCGCGGCTTGGTCAGGAGATCGAGGGCGGTGCCCGGCGTCAGCCTCGGCGGGGCCGACAGGCCGTTTCGGATATCCTTGTGGCGCTGCCCGAGGATCTGGAGGTCCAGCGTCAGGACCAGGGCCGAGCAGCCCGCCGCCTTCGCGCGGTCGATGAGGCGGTCGTTGAAGCTGCGGTCGCGCATGACGTACAACTGAAACCAGAACGGCTTGCTGACGGTCTCCGCGACATCCTCGATGCTGCAGATGCTCATCGTCGACAGCGTGAACGGCACCCCCGCCGCCTCCGCCGCCCGCGCGGCCAGGATCTCGCCGTCGGCGTGCTGCATGCCCGTGAGGCCCGTCGGCGCCAGGGCGACGGGCATCGCGACGGCCTGGCCGGCCATCGTCGTGGCGAGGGAGCGGTCGGTCATGTCGACCGCGACGCGCTGGCGGAGCTTGATGCCGGCGAAATCGGCCTCGTTCGCGCGGTAGGTCGACTCCGTCCACGAACCGGAATCGCAGTAATCGTAGAACATCCGCGGCACGCGCCGCTTCGCGACCCGCCGCAGGTCCTCGACCGTCGTGATGATGGGTGCCATGGGAGGTTCGGCCTCGCGACTGGATGACGGGACCGGTCGCGGGACAGGCGGGCTCGCGCCCGCTCGTACGCCGCACGCGTTTCAGGTCGCGATGCCCCGTGCTGGACGCTCGACGGTGCAACGGTTCGCCGGAAAACGGAAGCGCGTCGTCGCGGAATGCACCGCCCCGGCGGGATGCACGGCCTGCTCGACGGCCGCGAACGGTCCGTCGCGGGAGACTGCCGGTCGCGAGGCCGGTCGCGTCCGGCCTCCCGCGCGCGGACGCCGGTCCTATCGCGCCTGTGGCGCCCGTCCACGCCGCAGAAGAGCCCGAAGTTTATGACTGAAAGTACACATTTCGGATCGCGTGTATCCGGATCTTCCCGTTCCGGCCCCGCATCAGGACAGATGGGACGCGATCGGTGTCTCGCCGCGACCGCAGTTCGCTTCGCCGCACCGCAGCGAAATCGGTCGAGTGACGATCCGAGAACTTCTTCTCATCGAATCTGACCGGCGAAGGCTTGCAGGATAGACATCGGCGCGCGGAATAGGGACCATCGTCGCCAACGCCGGGCCTGAGCATCGGCGGTGGGACGGATACGCCAATGAGGACGACGCGCCGCGTTTTCTTGACGGGTGCCGCATCCGCAGTCGCGAGCGGTCTGGCGCCGGGGGTGATCCGCTCGGCCTGTGCTCAGGGCGCCGGGTCGACAGTCCGGATCGGCATGGTGCTCCCGGTGACGGGGCCCGGCGCGGATGCCGGCCGCTACGCCCTCGCCGGGGCCAAGATCGCCCTGGAGGCGGTCAACAAGGCCGGCGGCGTGCTGGGCAAGCCCCTGGAGATCGTCACCGAGGACGACCAGACCACCAATCCCGGCGCGGTCTTCGCCTTCTCCAAGCTCGCCTCGCAGGGCGACCTCGTCGGCTTCCTGGGCTCGATCCGCTCGACCCAGAACCACGCCATGGCGCCAGACATCCTGAAGACCGGCAAGCCCGTCTGCTTCGGCGGCACCGACCCGGTTCTGACCCAGCTCGGCAATCCCTGGCTGTTCCGCTTCCGGCCCAACGACAGCTTCTCGGCCCGGGTGATCGCCGAGCACGGCGTCAACGGGCTGGGGAAGAAGAAGTGGGCGATCATCCACTCCACCGACGCCTTCGGCACGAGCGGCGCCAAGGCGCTGACCGAGAGCCTCGCCAAGGGCGGCGCCACGGTCGCCCTCGACCAGGGCTACACCAACCAGAGCCAGGACTTCACCCCGGTCGTGCTGGCGATCCGCCAGTCGGGCGCCGACATGATCGGCTCGTACTTCACCTTCGAGAACGACATCGGCATCTTCGCCCGGCAGTTGCGCCAGCTCGGCGTCACCGCGCCCTGGGTCGGCTCGCCGTCGATCACCAACGTGACGGCGCTGAAGCTCGCCGGGCCGTCGCTCTTCGGCACCTACGGCGTGGCCGACTACGCCGAGGAATCGAGCGACGCCGCCCGGGCCTTCGGCAAGGCCTACCGGGCCGCCATGAAGGTCGCCCCCGACAACCAGTCGTCCTGGACCTTCGACGCGGTCACGGTGCTGGCCAAGGCGATCAACACGGCGGGCAAGACCGAACCGCAGGCGATCCGCGAGGCCCTGCTCGCGGTGCGCGGCCACGAGGGCGCCGAGGGCACCTACAACTTCGACAAGAACGGTGACGGCCTGCACGGCTACAACGTCGTGCGCAACGACAAGGGCAACATCGTCTTCGACCGGCGGATCGACTTCTACCAGGGCTGAGACGCCCCGATCGAGACAGGCCTCGGGGCCGCGCCGATCCGGCCGGATCGGCGCGGCCCCGGCGCCTCCCCGAGGAAGCAACGCGTGCGGACCGCATGGACCTGATCCTGCAACTCCTCTTCACCGGGATCGGCATCGGCTCCGTCTACGCCCTGGTGGCGCTCGGCTTCGTGCTGATCTTCCGCGCCACCAACGTGGTGAACTTCGCGCAGGGCGAGTTCTCGATGGTGGCGGCCTTCCTGATGGTGGTCTTCGCCGTCGACCTCCAGTGGCCCTACTGGCTCTCCCTCCTCCTGACCCTCGGCGGGATGGCGCTGCTCGGCGCCCTGTTCAATCTCGGCGTCTACTACCCGCTGCGCCACCGCAGCTACCTGCCGGTGATCATCTCGACCATCGGCGCCTCGATCTTCCTGGCGAACACGACGCTCGCCCTCTACGGGCCGCAGCCGCAGGTGCTCCCGCCCGTCTTCGAGACGCAAGGGTTCCTGCTCGGACCGGTCTTCCTCGACAGCCAGTACCTGCTGATCATCGCGGTGACGGCGGCCCTGGTCGCGTTCCAGTACTGGTTCTTCGAGCACACACTGGTCGGCAAGAAGCTGCAGGCGACGTCCCAGGACAAGGAGATGGCCGCTCTCCTCGGCATCCCGGTGGCCGGGATGATCATGCTGACCTTCGTGTACAGCGCGGTGCTCGGCGGCATCGCCGGCATCCTGGTGGCGCCGGTGCTGTTCGTGTCGATCCAGATGGGGGCCACGATCGCCCTCAAGGCCTTCGCGGCGACGATCATCGGCGGCTTCGGCGACGTCACCGGGGCGATCATCGGCGGCCTCGCGCTCGGCATCATTGAGACCTTCGGGGCTGCCTACATCTCGGTCCCCTACAAGGACGCCTTCGCGTTCCTGGTGCTGGTGGTCTTCCTGGTCGTGCGCCCGCAGGGCCTGTTCGGCGAGCGCGTGGCGGAGAAGGCATGAGCGGTCGACCCTCCACCGGCGCCGGCCCGGCCGCGGCGAAGCCAGCGCCCGCGCCGCGCCGGCTGCCCCTGGGCAGCCTCGCCTACGCGGTCCTGGCCGCCGCCCTGGTGACGCTGGCCGCGACGACGCCGCTCAGCGGCTACGCCCTCAACATCCTGATGCAGGCGGCGACCTACGCCATCGCGGTGATCGGGCTCACCGTGGTGCTCGGCCTGTGCGGGCAGATCAACCTGGCCCAGGCCGCCTTCTTCGGGATCGGTGCCTACGCTGTCGGGCTCGGCACGGTCGACGGCGGCCTCAACTTCTGGATCTGCCTGATCACCGGCCTCGGTCTCGCGGTCGTGCTGGGCGCCGCGCTCGGTGCCTCCACGCTGCGGCTCGGCGGCCACTACCTCGCCATGGTGACGATCTCGTTCCAGCAGATCCTGACGCTCGTGCTGACCAACTGGATCCCGGTCACGCACGGGCCGGACGGCGTGCCGAACATCCGCCGCCCGGCCCTGTTCGCGGACGGGCAGAGCTACCTCGCCCTGTGCGTGCTCGTGCTGGCCGTCGTCGGCTGGCTCGTCTGGCACATGCCGCGGACCCGGCTCGGGCGCGCCATGCGGGCGGTGCGCGACAACGAGCTCGCGGCGGGCGTGTCGGGCATCGACATCTACCGCACCAAGGTCGCGGCCTTCGCCCTCGGGGCGCTGCTGGCGGGGCTCGGCGGCGGGCTGTTCGCCGGCAGCTTCACCTATATCAGCCCGGACCAGTTCTCCTTCGCCGAGTCGATCGTCTTCCTGACGATGGCGCTGCTCGGCGGCGTCGGCTCACCGGTGGGCGCCGTGATCGGCACCGCCCTGCTGATCCTGATCCCGGAATGGCTCCGCTTCCTCAAGGAGATCCCCGGGCTCTACCTCGCGATCTACGGGCTCGCGGTGATCCTGATCGTGGTGTTCATGCCCGACGGGATCTGGGGCTTCCTCGGCGACCAGGTCCGGCGCCTGCGCCGGGCCCGCCCGGCCCCGCCGCCCGCCGCCGAGCTGACCCTGAGCCAGGGCGGGGCCTCCACGGCGCCGATGCTGGAGGTGTCGGACCTGTCCAAGCACTTCGGCGGCCTCAAGGCCGTGGACGCGGTGAGCTTCACGGTGGCGCGGGGCGGCATCCACGCGCTGATCGGCCCGAACGGCTCCGGCAAGACCACGACGCTGAACGTCCTATCGGGCCTCTACAGCCCCACGGGCGGCACCGTGCGGCTGGCCGGGCAGGACGTCACGCGCCTGTCCCCGCACCGGCGGGCGGCGGCCGGGATCGGGCGCACCTTCCAGAACATCCGCCTGTTCCGCTCGATGAGCGCCCTGGAGAACGTCGTCATCGGCGCCGAGCGCCCCGACAACCCCTCGGGCGCGCGCGACCGGGCGGGCCTGGAGGCCCGCGCCCGGGCGGCGCTCGCCTTCGTGGGGCTGGAGGGGCGGGCGCTGGAGCCGATCTCCGGCTTCTCGTACGGCCACCAGCGCCTGATCGAGATCGCGCGGGCGCTGGCCGGCAACCCCGTGCTCCTGCTCCTCGACGAGCCGGCCGCGGGGCTCAATTCCAGCGAGAAGAACGCCCTGACGGTGCTCCTGCGCCGGATGGCCGCCAAGGGCCTGACCATCCTGATCATCGACCACGACATGACGCTGGTGAGCGACGTGGCGAGCCATATCACCGTGCTGAACTTCGGCCGCCGCATCGCCGACGGCGTCACGGCGACCGTGCTGCGCGAGCCGGCGGTGATCCAGGCCTATCTGGGCGAGGACGCTGCCGCCGGTCCGGCGGCGAGCCTCAAGACCGACCTCGCTCCGGCGTGACCCCCGCGATGACGACGCCCGCCACGCCCCTGCTCGAGATCCGCGATCTCGTCGTCCGGTACGGGGAGATCGAGGCCGTGCGCGGCCTGTCCTTCTCAGTCGGCGCCGGGGAGGTGGTGACGCTGCTGGGTTCCAACGGCGCCGGTAAGTCGACGACCCTCAAGGCAATCTCCGGGCTGGTGCGGCCCGCCGCCGGCACGATCCTGCTGGAGGGGCGGCCGCTGGAGGGCCTGAAGCCCGAGACGATCGTGCGGCTCGGCGTCGCCCACGTCCCGGAAGGACGCCGGGTCTTCCCGGGGCTCACGGTGCGCGAGAACATCATGCTCGGGGCGTCCAACCGCTCCGGCCTCGGCAAGCGGGCGTTGCGCGACGAGGTCGAGGCGATGTTCGACCTCTTCCCGGACATCCGCCGGTTCGGCGACGCCCTGGGCTGGACGCTGTCGGGCGGCCAGCTCCAGATGGTGGCCCTCGCGCGCGGCCTGATGGCCAAGCCGCGGATCCTGCTGCTGGATGAGCCCTCCCTCGGACTGGCCCCGGTGATCGTCCAGGCGGTGTTCGCGATCATCGCCGAGGTGCGCCGCCGCGGGACCACCGTGCTGCTGGTGGAGCAGAATGCCCGGATGGGGCTCTCGGTCGCCGATCGCGGCTACGTGCTGGAGACGGGCCGCCTCGTCCTGCAGGGCGCGCCCGACGCGTTGTGGGCCAACGACGAGATCCGGTCGGCATATCTCGGCGGGCGGACGAGGCCCGAACTCGCGGTCTGACCGGACCGTGCCCCGGCGGCGGCCGCACTGCGCGCTGGACGGATGCGATGCCCGGCGCGGATCGTGCGACCGTCGCCGGACGGATCGGTGCCTTCGGCGGAGCGGTCCTGCAGACGTTGGGAGGCGCGTCCCGGCATCGTCGCCGATCTGCACGGCAAGGCCGCGCTGATCATCCGTGCCGTGACGAACCTCTGCTTCCGGACCTGCCAGCGACATCGCCGGCCGTTCCGTCATGATCGTCGGGACCTCAGACCGCCGACGGTCCGGCGGCCCCGGCCAGGGGAGCCTATGCGCCCTGCGTGGCGGGAGCGCGCGCGGGCAACACCCAGCCCGGCCTGATGAAGTGGCAGGTATATCCGTCGGGACGCCGTTCCAGGTAGTCCTGATGCTCCGGCTCGGCCTCCCAGAACGGGCCGGCGGGCGACACTTCGGTCACGACCTTGCCGGGCCACAGGCCGGAGGCGTCGACGTCGGCGACGGTCTCTTCGGCCACGCGGCGCTGACCGTCGTCGGTGTAGAAGATGGCCGACCGATAGCTGAGGCCCCGGTCGTTGCCCTGGCGGTTCGGCGTCGTCGGGTCGTGGATCTGGAAGAAGAACTCCAGCATGCGCCGGAAGCTCGTCCGATCCGGGTCGTAGATGATCTCGATGGCCTCGGCGTGGGTGCCGTGGTTGCGGTAGGTCGCGTTGGGCACGTCGCCGCCCGTGTAGCCGACGCGGGTCGATATCACGCCCTCCTGCCGCCGGATGAGGTCCTGCATGCCCCAGAAGCAACCACCGGCTAGCACCGCCCTCTCGGTTCTCATCGTAGCTCCTCCTGAGCCGTTCCACTGACAGCGCAGATATAGGGATCCCTCGGCCGCCGCGTTCTGCGACGTCGTCGCCTGCCGTCGCGATCGCGGCAGCGAGCGCCGCGGGCATCGTCAGGGGACTGAGCGCGAGACGTCCGCGGCGAAGCGAACGTCCCCGGAGCGGCTTCTCAGCTCCGCACGAGCGGCTTGCTGGCCTTGAAGTTCTTCCGCGCCGGTTCGGCCTTGCGGGGATCCGGCTTGTCGGCGAGGAGGCGCTTCACGCGCTCGTTGAAGTCCTCGGGCGTGACGCCCTGGGCTTTGCCGGTCTTGAGTTCGCGTGCCATCTCGGCCTCCGCTTCGTGGCCCAGAGCACGGGATTGCGCGGAGGGATCGGACTCATATGGGGACTCGTCGGCCGCGGCGCCACCGACTTCGGGCCAGGATAGCCGTCCGCACGCGATGGACCCGCGGGCCGAGATGGGATAGGGTCGCTGCGAGGTTGATGACCGGTTCGTAATAACGCTTCAGGACCCGGGGGCGGTACCCGGCGCCTCCACCAGAAGCATCCTGCCCCGGATACCGCGCGGGGACGAGGGCGAGCGTCCGGCGTTGCGGATCGCGCGCTGCCAGGGTGCTTCTGCTGGGGGTGAAACAGGTTCGACTGGGCGGTAAAGGGATCGCGAGTTCTGTCCTGCCTCGGCAGGGTAAGATGCGGCTTTCGGTAAGGACTCGACCGGTTCGGCGCGGGCAACCCCCGTTCCGAGCACCTGACCAAAACTCTAAATGCCAACGACAACGTCGGCATGGAGATGCGCCTCGCGGCGTAATCTTCCGGGGCGTGGGTACGCCTAGCAACAGAACCCGAGGCTTCGGCCTCGGGACCCGCCTTTATCGTCTGCCAGGTTCAGGGTTGCGGCTGGGCAGATCGGAGCGTCGCTTGAACGAGCCCGAACAGGGCAGTGCGGAGGCCGTCTACATCTCGGCCCTGGTCGGCGAGATGATGCGGCGCGTTCTGGAGGACGCTCTCGCCGAACTCGCGAGAACCCGCGGCGCTGCCTTCCTGGAAATCTTCGTGTCGCGCGAGCTGGCCCGCTGCGCCGACCTGTTCCGTGGCCGACCCGGCGATACGCCCGAGATGACGGACATGTTGCGGGCTTGGTTTGCCATGGAGGGTGGCGAAGCGCTGCGAGCCGTGGTCGATCGTGCCAGCGTCGAAGCGGCGCGTGATTGAGGCGCTCCAGAGATGGGCCCGCCGCCGGCCTTGTCGACGATCATCGCACGGCGGCGCTTCTCGGAGCGCTGCGCACGGACTTTTCGGGCAAGTCTCGTCTCACGATCGTTCGGACCGTGATGGCGGCAGTCGATGACGGCATCTTGAGCCACAGAACCCCGGATTCTCTCTGGCTCGGTCGGCGGCCGGGGCGACCGGAATTGCCGCGGCGATGAGCTTGCGCAGCTCTGCCCTGGGGTCTTCCTGCGACCGGCCGAGCGCGGAAGGGCCGCCGTCATCCGCGATGCGGCAATCGCCGCACCCTTGCCTCGCGACACGTCGATCCGACTTCGCGACCAGGGCGCGTTCGAGCGCATCGCCGTGGAACGGCCAAGTGACCTACAGATCTGTCGCCGAGAAGTTGGCGCTCGCGCTCATCACGAGCTTGCCCGCTTCGTCGTAGGCTCGGGCGGTGAACGCGTTCACCTCGGTGCGATACCCCTCATCGCGCAGGATGTCGGTCAGCAACCGGCGAAGGGTATCTCGCAGCGCGTCCCGACCGGACAGTTGTACCCCTTCGTCGTCCCTGACCGTGATGCGATCGGATGTGACGATGAAGTATCTCGGCATCGGGCTCTCCGCCGACTGACATAGCAGCGCACATCACGCGGCCACCGGGGCCCGGTCGTCCTGCTCGCCATTGTCGACGCTCGCACAGCGGCGGCCCCTGGGCACTCACCTGGATCAGTCGCTGCGGTGCGGGGTGACCGGCGGTGCGGAACAGGATCGACCTCGGAAGCCGTGCCCACGATGCGCAGCGCGCTCTGGACCTGCTCCGCCGCCGCGCCTCACCTCAGACCGGTGCGGGCCGCTGTGGCGTGTCCGAAGGGTTCCTCGCCTCGCCCGGCCCTTAACCCGGGGAACGGAAGCCGCGTGTCTCCGCGCGGAGTCGAACGCGCGGAGACACGCGGCGGCGTCTATCTCCCGTTGCCGCCGAGCGTCGCGGACGGCTCCCGTCGCGTCGCGGGCCCGACGGGAACCTGCACTCGAGGCGGCAGTTCTGTGCCGGCACCGATCTGAAAAGTCGGCCACGGCATCGTCGAGCAGGAGTCCCGTCAGGCCGCAGCCGGAGCGCTTCTCGAGCGTGTGGAATTATAGTTCAGCATTCGAGTTGCCTATCGCTCGATCAAAACCTATAGTGCCGTGTCGGCGGGGGGGCCAATGCCTGAGATGGCTGGGATCGGTGTCGCGCACGCCTGCGCCGACCGACAGACTCGGTCCGCGCGCGGAGCGGCCGCACGCAACGCGGCCGTCATCCAGGCCGGCCTCGCCCGGATCGTCGAGGACGAGATCCTGCCGCGTCTCACGCTCGCGCATCAGGCGGATCCGCCGTCGCGTGCATCGACGACGAGATCGCCGATGCCTGACCGCGTCGCCGCTCTCGCTCGGGCGCTGATGGCGGGCGACTCGCACGGCGCGTGGGTCCGCGCGATTCTGGAAGAGGGGCTCTCGCTCGATGCGCTGCTGCTCGACCTGTTCGCACCCGCGGCGCGGTATCTGGGCGCGCTGTGGGAAGACGATGCCGCGGATTTCCTCGACGTGGCGGTCGCGCTCGGTCGTCTTCAGAACCTGACCCGCGCCCTGTGTGCGGATCTGGAGGGCGTGGACGTGACGGCGAACGGGCGCCGGGTCCTGCTGATGCCCTGTCCCGGCGAGGCCCATCTCTTCAGTCTCGCGCTCGTGGCGAGCTTCTTCCGCGAGGCGGGGTGGCACGTGGTCCTGACCGACGGAGCGGACGAGGATCCCGCCAGCCTGGTTCGAGCCGAACAATTCGATCTGGTCGGCATCTCGCTGTCGTGCGACGTCCTCCTGCCCGTGATGGCGGAGTCCGTGGCGAAGTTGCGCGCCGCGTCGTGCAACCGGGACTTGCGCGTCATCGTGGGTGGTCCGCTGTTCGTGCGCGAGCCTGCCTGCGCCAGCTTCGTGGGCGCGGATGCCGTCGCCGCGGACGCGCAATCGGCCGTCAAGATCGCGGAGGCCGCCTTGGCCCGCTGATTCCGTGCGGTCAGGCGCTGGTTCCGGCAAACCGGCGCCGCGCGGATCTCTTCTCATCCGGACGGTGTTAAAGATGTCGTGGTTGAGAGGTAGAGATCCAGAATTTGCAGGGGTTCGACGAGCAATTGGCGCTCGAATTCGTCCGCGGCCTCGTACAGTCGGCCGTGGCACGAGGCGTCGATCCGGCCATTCGACTCGATCAGTTTCGGGCGCTGCAGCAAGCTGTCGTCGCTCTATCGCGGGATCCTGCCGTCGTTCGCGCCAGTGAGCAGCTCATCCGGGCGATCGACTGCGTTCTCCACGAGCTGACCGCGGTGAAATCGTAGGCGGATCGGACGGGTTCTGCGGCGACGAACGGGGTAGGGCCGCCCGCGCGCAGCTAGCGACGCCCACGATCGACCATCCGTTTCGATGCACGCCTCTAGGCTTCGCCGAGCGTGCTCCGGCGTGAAGACTGTTCCGAAGCGCGGGCCCGACGCGGAGATGTTCGCCACGCTCTGCCGTTCTCAAGGTCGCGTCGGGTCGTTGTCTCAAGATCAGGCGCCTCGACGCGCGTCAGCGGCTGTCGGCCGGGCCTGTGCCGAGCCGGGGCGCGGCGACCGGGCGAACTCCAGGCCCGCGGTGACCGGCCGTTGCGGACACCCTGCAAGTGCCCTATCGGCCGCGACGATGCCCGACCGATCCCTCCGCGCCGTCCGGTCCGACGATCTCATGGCCGAGGTCGGCGCGCGCCTCCCCCTCTTCGATGACCTTTCCCCAGACACGATTCAGCGTCTGTCGGCCGAGGGCTTCGGGCGCGGCTTGCTGACGGCGTCCTTGCGAGCCCGCCTGCGCAAGGCCGGATTCCCCGATCTCGGTCATCTGGCCCAGTCTTCACCGGTCGCGATCGCCGCGATCAGAAAGTTCGGCCCCGTCCGGGTCGAGCGCGTCCGACACTTCATCCTCGACACGCTGGCGCGCTGGCTCCCGCGCGCCCGGGAGACGCACACCCACGAGGCGACGCGGGCGCGGAGGCTCGACCGGCTGCGCGGGCTGTCAGCCGGATGCCTGCCCCTCGCGGCGGGTCAGATCGCGGCGCTCCGCTTCGAGGACGGGTCCTGTGCGGACATAGCTACGTGCTCGCGTCTCTGGCTCCTCCGGACAGGCGCCGTGACATCCGATGACGTGGACCACGTCGTCGCCGCGCTCACCCGCCTTGCTCGAGCCTCCGATCCGGGCCCTCCGCGCCCCCTGGAGGAGGCCGGGGCTGCACCGGCGGGCGACGCCGCGGCAATGGCGACCCGTCGTGCCGCTCTGCTGGCGGAGCGGGACCGCGAGTGGGACGAGGCCGCGCCGACCAAGGGCAGGCACCGGACTTGACCACTCCTCCCGATCCGAGATCGGGTCGGACCGCGCGCCGCCAGGTGCCGTCGAGACGGCCCGGCTCGATCCGACGTGAGCCCGTTCGGGTCCCTGGGCGCGCCGCCCGGCGCTTCGTGAAAGACCCGGCGAACGGCCTGTGAAGGGGCATGATCCCGCCCATCCGAGACGGGCGCGCAACGCCCCCCCTTGCGCCGCCGCGCGCGCTTACCATCTTCAGACCATCCAACGGGATGGTCCAGGGATGGATAGAATGGCGGATAAGGTGCACGATCTGCGACCCAAGCTGCCGGACAGCGAGAAGATCACGCTCAACCTCGGGTTCGTCGACCTCGGCCACATCGACCTGATGGTCCGCGACGGCTTCTACGCCAACCGTGCCGATTTCATTCGAACCGCCGTGCGCAATCAGATCGAGCGCCAGGGCGAGGCTGTCAGGCAGTCCGTCAGCCGGAAACAGCTCAGCCTCGGCCTGTCGCACTACACGAAGCAAGCGCTCGAGGCGGCGCGCGACGCGGGCGCGCCGCTGCATATCCAGGTGCTCGGGCTGGCCAGCATCGCCCTCGACGTCACGCCCGAACTGGCGCGCGCCGCCATCGCCTCGGTCGAGGTGCTCGGCGCCTTCCAGGCCAGTCCCGCGGTCAAGGCCGCGCTCGCCGACCGGACGACCTGACGTCTTCCCGCCGACGCGACTGGAGATTCCGCCGCGCCCGCTCTCCCTTACCCAGGACCTGTCCGATGGATCACACCACGAAGACCGCCTTCGCGCGCTTCGCATTCCCGAAGGTCGACCCGGCCCGTGCCGCCCGTGCGGCGGAGGCGATGGCCAAGCTTCACGAGCGGCAGGCCGCGGCGTTCAAACTGTGGTCGGAGGCGGGTCGGAGCGCCGCGGAGGTGCGGACCGCGGACGCGGCCGACATCCTCGACATGGTCGCGCCCTCCGCTCCCGGCGAAGCCTGGGTCGCGCCGGAGACAACTGGAAGTCGTTCGGGCCGGCATCCCCACGCCGAACTCGGAGGCGACATCGCCGGCAACGTGATGCGCACCATCCAGGAGGCGCTGGCGAAGGCCGGCGTGGACCCGGATCGCGACGGGCGGAGCGGCGCGACGCCGGCCCCGGCCGGGCTTCCGGAGGGGGCACGCTTCGAGGCCCGCACCTTCACCGGCGCGGCCGGGACCCGGAACTACAAGGTCTACGTACCGAGCGGCTACACCGGCCAGGCGCTGCCCGTCGTGGTGATGCTGCACGGCTGCACGCAGAACCCGGACGACTTCGCCGCAGGCACGCGGATGAACGCGGTCGCCGAGGCGCGCGGCGTCCTCGTGGTCTATCCGGAGCAGCCGCGTTCGGCCAACATGCAGCGGTGCTGGAACTGGTACGAGCCCGGTGACCAGCAGCGGGAGGGCGGCGAGCCCGCCCTGATCGCCGGCATCGTCCGGCAGGTGATCGCGGAGTTCTCGGCCGATGACAGGCGCGTCTACGCGGCAGGCCTGTCGGCAGGCGGGGCCGCCGCCGCGATCCTGGCGATGACCCACCCCGATTTGTTCGCGGCGATCGGCGTCCATTCCGGCCTGGCCTGCGGTTCCGCGCGGGACGTGCCCTCGGCCTTCGCGGCCATGAAGGGCGTCGGCGCGCCCGCGACGGGGGAGCGACACGCCGTGCCGCTGATCGTGTTCCACGGTGACCGCGACCGCACCGTGCACGCGGCCAACGGCGATCGCGTGACCGCGCAGGGGCCTTCCGATCCGGAGCTCCGCACATCCGCGACCCAGGGCCGGACACCGGACGGAGTGGACTACACCCGCACCGTCCGGACGGACGCGTCCGGCCGCGCCGTCGTGGAGCAGTGGGTCGTGCACGGAGCCGGGCACGCCTGGTCGGGCGGCAGCCCGGCCGGCTCGTTCACCGACCCGCGCGGCCCGGACGCGAGCCAGGAGATGATCCGCTTCTTCCTGGAGCACGCGCGGGCGACCGGTGCCAGACCCTGAGGCCTGCCGGTCCGTCGGCTGCATCGTCCCTGCCGGATCGCGCAACCGATCGCTTCGATCGCGGCCGATCGGCGCTCTCGCGCCGATCCCGCGCGTCTGACGGACCCTGGCCGCAGGTCCCGAGCGGACCTGTCGCGCCGCGCGCCGGGCCCGCTGCCCGGTCGATCGCGGCAAGCTCCGCCCCAGGCCGACGAAGAAGCCGATCCCGGCGGGCCGCGGGGGCGCCCCCGGGTCAGGACTATCTTTGTCCGTCATGAAAGCGCAGAGTGCCGACATCACCGGATCGGTTGATCCAGGCTCCGGTGGCTGAGGGTCCATGCCCCCGCCTGCAACGGACAGGCGCGCGTGGCAGACCTCATCACCTTTCCCGCCCGGCCCCGCTCACGACACGCGCGCCGCGCCTATCAGGTCCATCGGCTCGCCCCGACCGGTGGCGTGCTCACGACTTGCGTCATCACAGCGCGCAACGACGGCGATGCCAAGCGGCAGCTAGCGGGTCTGATCGCGGGGCATCATACCGAACTCTGGGCAAGCGACCGCCTCGTTGCCGTCTTCGGCGCCTTCGAGACCCCGATCGCGACCGCAATCCGGTTGCTCCCAGATCAGCCGACGCCCGAACGGTGAAGACAACTCCGTCCGGTCCGTCATCGTATCGAGGAGCGAGATCATGGCAGCGGAACAGAAGCGCGGAAATCGCGAAGTCAAGAAGCCGAAGAAGCCTGTGCCCAAGACCAATGCCTCGGCGCCCTCGGTCAAGGGCTCCGTCGCGGCGGCCATGAGGCCGCCCCGGAAGGCCTGAGGGCGATGCTCGCTCGTCACGGCCAAGCCGGGTGGTAGAGCCCGGCCAACCCCGGCCATGCCCGGTGATGCGGAAGCTGGCCCGGTTGGTCGTCCGTATGGCGCAGCGACCCGGCCTCCTCGAGAGCGGCCGGCTGATCGATCAACTCACCGATCTGGAAACCGAGGGCTTGGCCCGGAATATTTCGTGGCGGTCCATCGAGACAATCAGAGCTACGCGATTGAAGCTGCGCGTCGAGGGCCTGATACCGAAATCGTCTCTGCCGCTAGAGGCTGTTATGAACCTGTGGCCATTTGAGCGGCCTGTCTGAGCATGAGGCAGACGAAAGCGACGAGGTGCAGGTCTGCCAGGGTGCTGGCATAGCG
>Ga0268288_10048_pt1 | contig 134387 bp, 134 predicted proteins | sample BraspS3V5C_FD_191349 | JGI IMG/M metagenome (GOLD analysis project Ga0268288, IMG submission 191349) | Soil microbial communities from Anza Borrego Desert, Southern California, United States - Bradyrhizobium sp. S3-V5C | ecosystem: Environmental > Terrestrial > Soil > Desert | place: USA...
GCTCGGCGTGAGGCCCTGGCGGTGTGGGTGAACCACTACAACTACCATCGGCCTCATACCTCCTGCGGAGACGCTCCTCCGACCTCGTTGGCACCGGCCCGAGTCAACAACGTCATGCCCTCCTACAGCTAGGCGCGGGTGGGCGCCGTCGGACAGGGCCGGTAGCCTCGGCCCCATGAGCACCCCGACGCCCACCGGACCGACCCCCACGCCTCCCGGCGGCGAGCTGCTGCCGCTGATCAGCCTCGCGGTGGAGCACGTGTTCGACACGCTCGGCCGGCAGCCCGTGTTCGCCCCCACGATCCTCGCCGTCACCGCCGACGGCCAGCGCGGCATGTGGGAGCACCCGGACCTCGAGCCCGAGCAGGCGGCCGCCACGGTCGCGAAGATCAGCCCACGCCCCACGCGGGCGGTGGCGGTATTCGACGGCGAGATCGAGACGGCCGACGGGCCCCGCCCGGCCGTCGCGGTGGAGGCCTTCGACGCCGCCGCCCTGGCCTCGACCCGCATGGTCTTCCCCTATCTGCCCGGTGTGGCCGCGGCGGGCATCGCCGCCCGCGTCGACGGCGACCCGCAGGTCGTGGCCAACGGCCCCAACCCGCTCTTCGGCTGAGCCGCCCACCACGACGACGGCGCGCCGCGGCCTACCGTGTCCGTGCGGCCTGCGAGGGTGGGGTCATGGAGATCCTCAGCCTGCTGCTCGCCCTCATCCTCGGACTTGTGCTGGGTGCCCTGGTGGGCGCGTGGCTCATGTGGCGCCGGGCGGCCGGCGGCGGTGAGGAGGCCCGCCGGGCCCAGGCCGAGCTGGCCGCGCTGCGCACCGAGCACCAGGGGACGCGAGAGGAGCTCGCGGCCGCCCGGGCGGAGCAGCGCGCGCTCACGGCCGCGCGCGCCGAGGACGCCGAACGCCAACGCGCGGAGTCCCAGGTGATGTCCACGCTCGCCCCGCTGGGCCAGCGGCTGGCGGCGCTCCAGGAGCAGGTGAGCGTGCTGGAACGGGACCGGGCGTCCCAGTTCGGCCGGCTCGGGGAGCAGCTCCGCGCCGCCGCGGCCACGGACCGGGACCTGCTGAACCAGACCACGTCGCTCATGGCCACCCTCAAGTCCACCTCCGCGCGGGGCCACTGGGGCGAGGCGCAGCTGCGGCGGGTCGTCGAGGCGGCGGGCATGCTCCACCACGTGGACTTCACGGAGCAGGCCACGCTGTCCGGCAGGGACGGCGAGCGCCTCCGCCCGGACCTCGTGGTGTCCCTGCCCGGCGGCAAGGCCATGGCCGTGGACGCCAAGGCCCCCATCGGGGACGCGCTGGCCGCCGAGGCCCTCGCGGATGAGCCCGGCGAGGAGGCGTACGAGCGGCGTCAGGCGCTGGCCGCCCAGCACGCCGCGGCCGTGCGCCGCCACGTGGACCAGCTCTCCGCGAAGTCCTACTGGGCCGGCCTCGAGCACTCCCCCGAGCTGGTCCTGTGCTTCCTGCCCGCCGAGTCACTCCTGGCCGCGGCCCTGGACGCGGACCCCGGGCTGCTGGACCACGCGTTCTCCCGGAACGTCGCGCTCGTCGCCCCCGTCTCCCTCCTGACCGCCCTGAAGTCCGTGGCCTATGCCTGGCGGCAGGACACCCTGGCCGAGAACGCCCACACCGTGGTGGCCAGCGCGAAGGACCTCTACGAGCGCCTCGGCACGCTCGGCACCCACCTGGACCGCATGGGCGGATCCCTCAAGACCGCCGTGGACCGCTACAACCAGCTCGTCGGCAACGTCGAGTCGCGCGTGCTCCCCGCCGCCCGGCGCCTCCGCGACGCCGACCCGGGCCTGGCCCCCACGCCGGACATCCGCACGCTCGAGTCCGCGCCCCGGCCCCTGGCCGCCCCGGAACTGGTCGCGGGCGTGGAGGAGGACGAGCTGCGCCGTCGTCGGGCGGAGTCGGCGCGGGAGGCGTGAGCAGGGCCGGGCGGGTGGGCCGTCGCGGCCCCGACGTCGTCTTTCCGTGTCCCGGGCCACTTGCTACCGTGAAACTCACAGAGAATTGCCAGGCCGCGCCGAGGGCCTGACTTGATGAGGAGGCCCCGTGGAGTCCCGATCGACCCCCCCGCCGAGCAACGTCAACGAGCACGTCTCCCGCTTCAACCCCCGGGCGGCCGCCCAGGAGTTCGAACACGAGCTCTCCCCGGGCATGCGTGACGAGCCGCTGACCGGCGGCGAGAACGTCAAGCGCATCATCGGCCTCGTGGCCGGCCCCCTGCTCGCCGTCGCCCTGTTCCTGCTGATGCCGGGCGACCTCGGCGTCTGGCCCCGCCTCGTCGCCGCCACCGCCGTGCTCATGGCCGTGTGGTGGATGACCGAGGCCCTGCCCATCCCCGCCACCGCCCTGCTGCCGCTCGTGGTCTTCCCGCTCGGCGTGCCCGCCGAGGAGTCCGACGGCGGCATCACCTTCGACGCCGTCGGCGCGAGCTACGGCAACAACATCATCTTCCTGTTCATGGGCGGCTTCATGCTCGCCCTGGCCATGCAGCGCTGGAACCTGCACCGGCGCATCGCGCTCGGCGTCCTGACGTTCATGGGCGCCAGGACCGTGAACCTCGTCCTGGGCTTCATGATCGCCACCGGGTTCATCTCCATGTGGGTGTCCAACACCGCCACCGCCGTGATGATGCTCCCCATCGGCGTGTCCATCCTCGTGCTCGTCCAGCGCTACGGCACGGACGGCGCCCTGACCGGGGACGAGGCAGCGGACCAGGCCGACCGCCCCGCCGCGCCCGCATCCGCGCCCGGCGAGGCCCCCACGCAGGCCGAGATCCGCTCCCTGACGAAGACGAACTTCGGCACCGCGCTCATGCTCGGCATCGCCTACGCCGCGTCCATCGGCTCGCTCGGCACCATCATCGGCACCCCGCCCAACACCCTGCTCGCGGGCCACATGGCCGCCGAGCACGGCGTGGAGATCGGCTTCGGCCAGTGGATGCTGGTCGGCGTGCCGATCGCCGTCGTGCTGCTCTTCGCGTGCTGGTTCCTGCTCACCCGCGTGCTGTTCCGCCCCGAGATCGACGAGGTCCCCGGCGGCCGCGACCTGATCGCCACCGAGCTGGCCCGCCTCGGCCGCATGAGCGCCCCCGAGGCCAAGGTCCTCGCCGTCTTCATCCTCGCCGCGCTGGCCTGGATCACCGTGCCGCTGATCTCCGAGTACGTCCTGGGCCTGGAGTCCCCGCTGCTCTCGGACGCGGCCATCGCCATGGTCGTCGGACTCATCCTGTTCCTCCTGCCGGCCGGCGGCGGGGCCGGGCGCGGCGTGCGCCTGCTCGACTGGGAGGCCGCGAAGGAGCTGCCGTGGGGCGTGCTCCTGCTGTTCGGCGGCGGCCTGGCCCTGTCCGGTCAGTTCTCCAAGTCGGGCCTGTCCACGTGGCTCGGTGAGCAGGTCAAGGGCTTCGGCGACATCCCCGTGTGGGTGCTCGTGGTGATCGCCGCCGTCGGCATCCTGCTGCTGACCGAGATGACCTCGAACACGGCCACCGCGGCCACGTTCCTGCCGGTCGCCTCCGGCGTGGCCCTGGGCACCGGCGTCCCCCCGCTCATGCTGGCCGCGCCCGTCGCCCTCGCCGCGACCTGCGCGTTCATGCTGCCCGTGGCCACCCCGCCGAACGCCATCGCGTACGGCTCCGGCTACGTGACCATCGGCCAGATGGTGAAGGGCGGCGTGTGGCTGAACATCATCGCCGCCGTGCTCATCTCCATCGCGTCGATGACCCTGCTCGTCTGGGTCTTCGGGCTCTGAGTCCCTGACCACCCGCCGGCCCGGACACACCGAGGCCCGCAGACTCGCCGCTACGTCGGCGTCGCGACGGCGAGTCTGCGGGCCTCAGCGAGGAGACGAGGGGCGCGGTCAGGCCTCGGCGTCGCGGCGGCGTCCGCCGAGGGCGCGCCCGTCGTCGCCCACGCGCTTCATCTCGGCGCGCAGCTCCTTGGGCAGGGAGAAGATGATGTCCTCCTCGGCGGTCACCACCTCGTCCACCTGCCCGTAGCCGTACTCGGCCAGCAGCGCGAGCACCTCCTGGACCAGCACCTCGGGCACGGACGCGCCGGAGGACAGGCCCACGGTGGCCACGCCCTCGAACCAGGACTCGTCCACCTGGTTGGCGAAGTCGACGCGCTCGGCGCGGGAGGCCCCGTACTCCGCGGCGACCTCCTTGAGGCGCACCGAGTTCGAGGAGTTCGCCGAGCCCACGATGATCACCAGGTCGCACTCCGGTGAGATCGACTTGATGGCCGCCTGCCGGTTGGAGGTGGCGTAGCAGATGTCGTCCGAGGGCGGGTCCTGCAGGTTCGGGAACCGCTCGCGGAGCACGGAGACGATCTCGAGGGTCTCGTCCACGGAGAGCGTGGTCTGGGAGAGCCAGATCAGGTTGTCCGGATCATCCACCTGGACGGTGCGGGCCTCGGCGACGTCGTTGATCACCGTGGTGTGCTCGGGCGCCTCGCCGAACGTGCCCTCGACCTCCTCGTGGCCGTCGTGGCCGATCAACAGGATCCGCTTGTCCTGCTTGGCGAAGCGCACGGCCTCGCGGTGCACCTTGGTCACGAGCGGGCACGTGGCGTCGATGGTGTGCAGGTTACGCTGGGCGGCCTCCTCGACGACGGCCGGGGACACGCCGTGCGCGGAGAAGACGGTCAGGGCGCCCTCGGGCACCTCGTCCAGCTCGTCGACGAACACCACGCCGCGCTCGGTCAGGGTGTCCACGACGTGCCGGTTGTGGACGATCTCCTTGCGCACGTACACGGGGGCGCCGTGGTGCTCGAGGGCCTTCTCGACGGCGACGACGGCGCGGTCCACGCCGGCGCAGTAGCCACGGGGGGCAGCCAGCAGCACGCGCTTCTCACCGGACACGGGCGCGGCCGCCTCCACCTCCTCACGGGATCGGCGAACGCGCGGGACCTGCGGCATCCCGAGGCCGACGGCGGACGGACGGGCGGAGACGGAGGGAGCGGACATGCCCTCCATGCTATCGGCCGGGACGCAGACCGGGCCCGGGCTTCGCCGCGGGCTCAGCGCGACGTGACGTCGGCGGCGGTGTGGGAGCGGCCCACCGCGGGGGGACCGTCCGCCCGGGCGGCACGGACCCGGCCACGCCGAGCGACCCACAGCTCGGCCAGGGCCAGCAGCAGGCCCGCGGCCAGCACGATCCAGCCCAGGGTGGTCAGGGTCTGGGGGTAGGGGGCGACGGCGGCCGCGAACGCCGGGCGGGCGGCCTCCTCCATCTGCTGGACGAACGCGGCCACCCCGGGGGAGGCCCCCTCGGGTGCCGTGAGGTGGACCGCGTCCGGACCCAGGCGGGCGCCGCCGATCAGTCCGCCGGCCAGGGCGACCGCACCCGCCACGGCCACGGCGAGGCCCCGCCGCCCTCGGGGGGCGAGCAGCAGGGCGCCCACGAGCGCCAGCACGGAGGCCGCGGCGGCCCAGCGCCAGTGCGCGGAGGCGTCCACCCAGCGGTGCACGGTGGCCCGGTCCGTGCCGGCCAGGGCGTCGATGCGCGCGTCCATGCGCAGCGCGGTGCTGTCCCGCAGATCCGCGGCGCGGTCGTACAGGGGCGCCAGCAGCGTGTCCGCGGCCCAGTCGCCGACGTCTGCGCCCACGATCCTCTCCAGCAGCCCCTGCGCGGGCAAGTCGAACCGGTCCTCGCGCAGGTCACGTTCGATGTCGCCCAGGGCGGCGGTGATCCCGGACTGCGCGACGGGACCGAACGGGATGGTCACGTCCGCGCCCGAGCCGGGCTCGTCCGCGCCCTCCGGGTCCTCGAGCTGGGCGAGCCAGGCGCGCCGGGCCTCGTCGGCGGTGTCGGACCAGCCCTGCACCACCTGCGGGTCGTCCGCCACGCGCTGGGCCAGCGGGCGCAGCAGGTCCTCGGCCGTCTGGGCCAGCGGGCCCGGCACCTGCTCCGGGACGGCGTCGTGCACGACGTCGTCGATCACCCCCGGCACGGCGGCGCGGACCTCGGGGTCCACCGCGACCTGCTCCGTCACCCCGCGCAGCAGCTCCGGGCGGTGCGTCGCCTCGTCGACGAGGGCGCCGGCCGTCGCGAACACCGCCAGCAGGCCCGCCAGGGCTGCGACGAGGAAGCTGAGGGTGGTGCGCATGAGGTCCTTTCCATTCCGTTCCGACCCCGTCGAGCGTACCGATCCTGGCCGGAGGTTCCCCGGTCTGAGCGCCCCGACCGGGTCGGCGGCGGCCCCGGAGGACGCCCGGGCGCCGTCTTGCGCGTCCGGCGAGGGCGGTACGGTGGGCCCGTGCCCGGGCGGACCGGGCCCGGACAGGAGGGACCCGGATGGACCAGCCCGTGACCGAGGGCGCCTCGGCGGCAACGGACGTGCCCGTCTCAGCACCCGCCCGCGCGGGCGAGACCTCCGCTGAGCGGCCGTGGCCCCTGCGGCGGCTCTCCGAGAACCTCAAGGCCCACATCGAGCGCGCCCCCGCCACGTGGATCGAGGGCCAGCTGATCGAGTTCAAGAACAACCGCGGCAACGTCTACATGACCATGCGGGACCTCGAGGAGGAGGTCTCCCTGCCGCTCACCGCCTGGCGGAACGTCGCCATGACCCTGGACGGGAGCGTCCAGCAGGGCTCCCGCGTGGTGGCGCGCGTGAAGCCGAACTTCTGGCTCAAGGCCGGGCGCCTGTCCATGAACGTGCAGGAGATGCGCCCGGTCGGCCTCGGCGATCTGCTGGCCCGCGTGGAGCTGCTGCGCCGGGCCCTCGCCGAGGAGGGGCTGACCTCCCCCGCGCGCAAACGGCCCCTGCCCCTGCTCCCCCACCGGATCGGGCTCATCACCGGCCGCGACTCGGACGCGAAGAAGGACGTGCTGCGCAACTCCCTGCTGCGCTGGCCCGCCGCCGAGTTCGAGATCCGTGAGGTCGCCGTGCAGGGCGCCGAGGCCCCTCGGCAGGTGGCCGCCGCGCTCGCCGAGCTCGACGCCGACCCGGCCGTGGACGTCATCGTCATCGCCCGCGGCGGCGGCGCGCTCGAGGAGGTCATCCTGCCGTTCTCGGACGAGGCGTTGGTGCGCGCCGTGGCGGTGGCGCGCACGCCCGTCGTCTCGGCGATCGGCCACGAGGCGGACCGCCCGGTCCTCGACGACGTCGCCGACCTGCGTGCCTCCACCCCCACGGACGCGGCCAAGCGGATCGTCCCGGACGCGGCCCAGGAGGCCGCCGGGCTCGCCGACGCGCGCCTGCGGCTGGCCGCGGCCGTCGAGCGCCGCGTGCGCGCCGAGGCCGAGGGGCTCGCGGCCCTGCGCTCCCGGCCCGTGCTGGCCCGTCCGCACGTGATGGTGGACACCCGGCAGGAGGAGACGGACCGGTGGCGCGAGCGCGGCCGGTCCGCCCTGGGCCACCGGCTCGTCCGCGAGCAGGACGCCCTCACGCAGCTGCGCGCCCGCGTCCGCGCCCTGTCCCCGCAGCGCACCCTGGACCGCGGCTACGCCGTGGTCCAGCACGCCGGACAGGTCGTGCGCGACGCGGACCAGGTCGCCCCGGACGACCGGCTCGACATCCTCGTGGCGGCCGGACGGATCGCCGCGGACGTCGTCGCGACGCATCGGCCCACCCCGACCCCATCCCACGAGAGGACACGACAGGCATGAGTGAGCAGGGCATGGAGCAGACGCAGGACGCGGGCCGCCCGAGCGGCGTGGAGGGCTTCACCTCCGCGGACGTCTCGGACGTGGCCCAGATGAGCTACGAGCAGGCGCGCGCCGAGCTGATGGAGACCGTGGGGCGGCTGGAGACCGGGGGCGCCGGCCTGGAGGAGTCCCTGGCCCTGTGGGAGCGCGGCGAGGCCCTGGCCGACCGCTGCCAGGCCTGGCTCGACGGCGCCCGCGTCCGCCTCGACCAGGTGCGCGGCGAAGCCGCCCCCGACGCCAGCTGACCCCGCCCCCCACTTTCGTTCGGGAAACGGCGGCCTCCGCCACGCTTTCGTTCGAGAAACGGTGGGGGCGGGGGCCATCGGCCCCCGCCCCCACGCGGCTCGCTCCCGACGTCGGTCAGGCGGTCTGGTCCTCGTGCTTGCCCTCGCTCAGCTCCTCCACGAGGTTGGCGTTGAAGGCGTCGAGGTCGTCCGGGGAGCGCGAGGTGGTCAGCCCGTTGTCCACGACGACCTCCTCGTCCACCCACTGGGCGCCCGCGTTCTTCAGGTCAGTCTTCAGGGACGGGTAGCTGGTCAGGCGGCGGCCCTCCACGACGCCGGCCTCGATCAGGGTCCACGGGGCGTGGCAGATGGCCGCCACCGGCTTGTGCTGCTCGAAGAAGGCACGCACGAACGCCTGGGCGTCCTTGTTGATGCGCAGGGCGTCCGCGTTCAGGGTGCCGCCCGGCATCACGAGGCCGTCGAAGTCCTCGGCCTTGGCGTCCTTCACCGTCGTGTTCACCTCGAAGGACTCGCCGTGATCCCAGTCGGACTGCATCGCGGTGATGGTGCCGGACTTCGGCGAGACGAGCACGGGGGTCGCGCCGGCGGCGATCACGGCCTCCCACGGGGAGGTCAGCTCGACCTGCTCGACGCCGTTGGTCGCGAGGAACGCGACGGTCTTGCCGGTCAGCGGGGCGTTCTGGACAGCGTTCTCGGACATGGGTCCACCTTTCGGATCGGATCCGGCACGCCTCTGCGGCGACCGGTGTTCCCCATCAACTCACTGCGGCCCCGGGCCTGGCAAGGTCCGGCCACCACTTCCCCGCCCACCGCGACGACGGCGGCGCTCAGCCCGCCAGCAGGCGACGGCGGGCGGCCGCGACGTCGAAGTCGGCCTTCGGCCAGTCCAGCCCCATCCCCTGCACGGTCTCGATGATCAGCTGCTGCACCGCCAGCCGCGCGAACCACTTGCGGTCCGCCGGCACGATGAACCACGGCGCGTCCTCGGTGTCCGTCCGCTCGATCGCGATCCGGTACGCGTCCATGTACTGGTCCCAGTACGCGCGGTCGTCGAGGTCGCTCTCGCTGAACTTCCAGTGCTTCGTGGGGTCGTCCAGGCGGGCCAGCAGGCGCTCGGCCTGCTCCTCCGGCGAGATCCGCAGCATCACCTTGACGATCCGCGTCCCAGCGGCGCGCACGGCCGCCTCGAACTCGCAGATCGCCCCGTATCGCTCCTCCACCTCGGCCAGCGGGGAGAGCCCGCGCACGCGATGCACGAGCACGTCCTCGTAGTGCGAGCGGTCGAACGCGGAGACGAGGCCGGGCCGGGGCAGGTGCGGGCGGATGCGCCACAGGAAGTCGTGGGCGCGCTCCTCCGCTGTCGGCGCCTTGAACGCGTGCACGTGGACGCCCTGCGGGTCCATCGCCCCGATCACGTGGCGCATGATCCCGCCCTTGCCGGCGGTGTCCATGCCCTGCAGGACGACCAGCAGGGACGGCGCCTCCCCCTCGGGCGCGTGGCGCACCGACTGAGCGAACAGCAGTTCCTGCAGGTCGGCGAGCGCCCCGCCGCGCGCGGCCAGGTCCTTCTTGCCCTTCGCCTTGTCCCCGCCGTAGCCGGGCGTCGCGGCGGCGTCGACGTCGGCCGGGCCCCGGACCTCGTCCCCGCGGCGGGCGGCGAACAGCTCCCGCGCGGGGCCGTCGAAGACGCCGTCGTCGGTGGCACGGGCGGGACGGCCCGCCTCGGCGGCCGGGGTGTCAGCCATGGCGCTCCCTCCAGTCCTCGAGGAAGTCCTCGAGGCGGTCCAGGGCCACGTCCAGGTCCTTCACGCTGGGCAGCGTGACGAGCCGGAAGTGGTCGCTGTGCGGGTAGTTGAACGCCCCGCCGTGCGAGACGAGGATCTTCTTCGCCCGCAGCAGCTCGATGACGAACGCCTCGTCGTCGTCGATCGCGTAGACCTCCGGGTCCAGCCGCGGGAACAGGTAGAGGGCGCCGTGGGCCGGCTGCACGGACACGCCGGGGATGGCGTTCAGGCGGTCCTGGGCGAGGTTGCGCTGCTCGAGCAGCCGACCGCCGGGCAGGACGAGGTCGTCGATGGACTGGTAGCCGCCCAGTGCCACCTGGATGGCGTGCTGCGCGGGCACGTTGGCGCACATCCGCATGTTGGCCAGCAGGGTCAGGCCCTCGAGGAAGTCGGCGGCCCGGTGCTTCGGCCCGGACACGGCCACCCAGCCGGAGCGGTAGCCCGCCACCCGGTACGCCTTGGACAGGCCGGAGAACGTCAGGGTGAGCACGTCGTCGGACAGGCCGGCGGCGTTGATGTGGCGGGCGCCGTCGTAGGTGATCTTCTCGTAGATCTCGTCCGCCATGAGGACGAGGTTGTGGCGGCGGGCGACGTCCACGATGCCCTGCAGCACGGCGCGGGAGTAGACCGCGCCGGTGGGGTTGTTCGGGTTGATCAGGACGATGCCCTTGGTGCGCTCCGTGACGAGGGACTCGATGTGCTCGAGGTCGGGCTCCCAGCCCTCCTCCTCGACGCAGCGGTAGTGCACCGCTCGGCCCCCGGCCAGGGTGGTGGCGCCGGTCCACAGCGGGTAGTCGGGCGAGGGGACGAGGATCTCGTCGCCGTCGTCGACCAGGGCCGTGAGGACCATGGTGATCATCTCGGAGACGCCGTTGCCGATGAACACGTCGTCCACGCCGATGTCCCGGATGCCCCGGGACTCGTAGTACTGCGAGACGGCGATGCGCGCCGAGTAGATGCCCTTGGAGTCCGAGTAGCCCTGCGCGTGCGGCAGGTGCTGGTGCATCGCCGCCAGGACGGCGTCCGGCGCCTCGAAGCCGAACGGGGCCGGGTTGCCGATGTTCAGCTTCATGATCCGGTGGCCCGCGGCCTCCATCCGCTGCGCCTCCTCCAGGATGGGGCCGCGCACGTCGTAGCGGACGTTCAGCAGCTTGGCGGACTGGCGGATCTGGCGGGGACGCGGGGTCGGCATGCCCTCCATCATGGCACCCCCGGGCGGTGTGCATCACAGTCGCGCTCGTGCGACGCGGGCCGGCGCCCCGCATCCGTGCGGGCTCAGAACCAGGAGCCGCGGGGCACGAACCAGTCCTCAGGCGCGTCCTCCAGGCCATGGTCCACCAGCCAGTACTGCGCGGCCTCGGCGAGGGGAAGCGGGTCGGCGCCCGTGGTGAGCCGTTCGAGCTCCCGCAGACCGTCGCCGTCGAGGGCGGACATCACCTCGGCGATGCGCCGCTCGGCGTCGTCATCCAGCGTCGCGGCGGAGCCGACGGCGGTCAGCCGCCCCTCCGGGAGCACGCGGCCGTCGTCCTCGAGCGGGACGAGCGAGTTCGCGTCGATCTCCGGATCCGTGCGGGTCAGCAGCGCGACCTGGGCCTCATCCGCGACGACGGCGGCGCTCGGGTCCTCGGTGTCGGCCAGCCAGGTCTCGGGTCGACAGCCGGCGAGCCGGTCCAGGCGGGCGCGCAGGGCCGTGGCCGCGTCCGGATCCGCCGCGGCGGTCAGGGGCGGGGGTGCGACGGCGGTGAGCGACTCGCACCGGCCGTTGAGGTCCGTGATCGACTCGAGCTCGAGCCGGGCCGCGGTGGTCTGGGTGACGACCGCGGTCAGGCGCAGCACGCCCGCCGACGAGGACAGCACAGCCGGGGCCTCGTCCTGCGGTGTCCCCGCTGCGGCCGTCTCCTCGGCAAGCAGCGTCTCCAGGACGCGCCCGGCCGCCTGGGCGTCGGCCGCGGGATCCCCGGCGGGCAGCGCGGTGGGGCTCGGGGCGGCGGTCGAGGCGGTGGCCGAGGGGGTGGGCACGGCGTCCGCGGACGGGCCGGCCTCCGTCCCGGTCGGCGTCGACGACGGCGTCGACGTCGGCGGCGGCGGGGACGGCAGCGCCACTGCGGGGTCGGCGGCGACGGCCAGGGCCAGGGTGTCCACGACGGCGACCGTGTCCCCGCCGGCGGCGGACCACGCCGGCTGCTCCACGGCGACGCCGTCCTCGTCCGCCACGGCGTGGCCGTGCAGGCGCAGGTGACGGGCCAGGACCGCCGCGACGGCGCCCTCCAGGCCCTCGCCGCCGTGCACGACCGTGATCGGTGTGCCTGACGCGGAGGGCGTCGGCGGGGCGTCCGCCTGCCGCGCGCACGCCCCCAGGGCCAGCGACAGCACGAGGGCGGAGGCGGCGAGGGCCGTCGGGCGGCGGTGGGCGGGGCGGCTCACGTGTCCACCCCGGCACGGGCGAGCGCCTCGGTGACCCAGGAGGCGGTGCGCAGCTCGCTGAGCTCCGCGAGGTCGAACCAGCGCGCGTCCGTCGAGGATCCGCCGACCTCAGGGCGCAGGACGCCGCCCGTGATGCGGGCGGTGTAGAGGACCTGCACGGTGAGCAGGGGCAGCGGCTCGCCCCGCAGGCGCTTCTCCACCGGGATCGTCCCGGTCGTGACGCCCAGCAGGCCCGTGAGCTCGGCGGTGTGGCCGGTCTCCTCCCAGACCTCGCGCAGGCACGCCTCCTCCGGGCTCTCGCCGAGCTCGATGCCGCCGCCGGGCAGCGTCCACTGCAGGAACTCGGGCCCCTGCCACGAGCTGAGCAGGACGCGGCCGCCGTCCACGATCAGGGCGTATGCGCCGGCGCGCGTCTGGAACGGGCCGGCGGGGTGCGCTCCGGCGGCGTCCGGGGCGGCGGGGGTGGTGCTCATGGCTGCGGACTCCTGGCGGCAGTGGGACGGCCCGCGGCGGGCGACGCCGGGGCCCGGCCAGTCTACGAGCACCGCCCACCGCGAACAGCGGCACGGTCCACCGACCCGCGCCCTAGGCTGGAGGACCACCCGTCCCACCCCCGGAAGGAGCAGCGCCCGTGGACACCCCGCAGGACCCGCCCCGCCGGGACGACCCCTCCGGCGGCCCCGTGGAGCCAGCCGTCGACGCCGCCCTGGACCGGGTGCACGCCCTGCTCCGGCAGGCCCGCGTCACCGCGGCGCCCGACGCCCCGACCGCCCTGGACGCCCGCGGCTGGTGGGAGCTCTCCCTCGAGGCCGCGCTGCGCGACGAGCCCCGGGAGTCCGCCCGCCTCGCCGACTCCGGCCTCGCCGCGCTCGTGCCCGGCCAGGACGACGTCCGCCTCGCCCTGCTGCGGGCGCTCGCGGTCGCCGCGGGCCAGGTCGGGGACGAGGCCGCCCTGACCCGCTGGGTGGAGGCCCGGGCGGCGCTGCTGCGCCACCTCGGCCGGCCCCGGCAGGCCGGGCTCGAATCCCAGCTCGGTGCCGCCCTCGTGCGCGACCCGGACACGGTCGAGGCGGCGGTGCTGGCCGGCGTCGTGGAGGACGAGCCGGGCGCTCCCGGCGAGGACCCCGGGGACACCGTCCTGCCCGAGGCCGCCCTGGCCCTGGCCGTGCACCGCGTGCACACCGGGGACCTGGACGCCGCGCTCGAGCTGGCCCGCCGCGTCATCGCCGTCCTGGGCGGGCTGCGCGCGGCCGGTGCCCTGCTGCCCACCGGCTCGTGGTCCAGCGCGCACCTGCTGCTCGCCCGCCTGCACCTGTGGCGGGGCGAGCACGCCGAGGCGGACGCGGCGGCCGCCGTCGTCACCGCGCTGCCCGCCGCCCGGGCCGTCCTGGCCTCCGCCACCACGGTGCGGGCGATCGCCGCCCACGAGCTGGACCGTCCGACGGCCGCCCTCGACCTGGCACTCGAGGCGGCGGAGCGGATGGCCTCGGTCGGTCTGCGGCGCGGCGCCGCCTCCGCGGCGGCCCTGGCCGGGCGCGTGGCCGGCGACCTCGACGGGTACGAGGAGGTCGCCGTGGCCGCGTGGGAGCTGGCCTCCGTGCACGCGGAGAAGGCCGAGGCGCCGGAGGCCTCGAGCCTGAGCTACTGGTGGGCGCACCAGCTCGTGCTCGCCGGCCGCGCCGACGAGGCCGAGCCCCTGCTCGCCCGGCTGGTGCGCCGCGAGGCCACCCACGGCCGGGACGTCGAGCAGGCCCGTGCCCTCGTGGACCTCGGTCACGCCCACCACGACCAGGACCGCGCCGAGAACGCGCTGCCCCTGTGGCGGGAGGCGGCCGGCCTGTTCGAGGCCCACGGCCAGTGGGAGGACGCCGCGCGCACGCTCCTGGCCGCCGGCGCCCTCGTGAACCGCGAGCGCGACGAACGCACCCGGCCCTCCGCCCTCGACCTGTTCGAGCGGGCGGTCGCGGCCGCGCGCCAGGCGGTGGACGAGGACCCGGCGGTGCTGCCGGCCGCGCTGCACGCGCACGGGTACCTGCTGTGCGAGTCCGGCCAGGCGGAGGGCCTCGACCTCCTCGAGGAGGCGCTCGCCCTCGTGCGGGACGCCGACGCCGACTGGCAGGTGGCCGACTACACGGACACCCGCGCCCGGGCCCTGTGGTCGCTCGAGCGGGGGCCGGAGGCGATCGCCACCGCGCTGCAGGCCGCCGACCTGTTCACCGCCGCCGGGGACCGCGAGGGCGCCGCGCAGGCCGAGCTCTTCGCCGCCTACGTGGTGGCCGAGGACGGCAGCCCCGAGCAGGCCGCGACGCTCTTCCGCCTGGTGTGCGACTCCACCGATTCCACGCTCGTGCGCCTCGGCGCGCTCACGGGCCTGCACCAGTGCCTGTCCACCCTCGGGGACCACGACGGCGCCGCGCGCGTCCGGGACGAGCTCGACGCGCTCCGGGAGGGGCTCGGCGCGGACTGACCGCCGCTCGAGGTGGTGGCCCGGCCCGACTGTGGTGGCCGCCGTCGCGGGTCAGAGGCCGACGCGGGCCAGGGCGGCGTCGGCGGCGGCCCGGCGGGCGGACCGCACGGCGCGGGGCGCGGTCGGCTGCGCCGCGAGGGCGGCGAGCACGGTCGCGACGCGGGCCGCCAGCGCCACCTCGTCGACCTCGCTGCGGGCGTGGCGCCGGAACCGTGCGGCCACGGCGCGCAGCGCGGCGCCGCCGGCACCGAGGTCCACGGTGCCCGCCTCGAGATGGGCGATCAGGACGGCCCAGTCGTCCACGCGGTGCCCCATGCCCAGGTCGTCGGCGTCCAGCACGCCGGTGATCCGCTCCCCCGCGGCGTCCACGTGCAGGTTCCCCGGGTGCAGGTCGCCGTGCACGGGCACGCGCGGGCCGGGGTCCCCGGCCGCGAGCGCCGCGCGGATCCGGTCCGCCCGGGCGGCGGCCTCGTCCTGGGCCTCGGGGTCCAGCACGACGGCGGCCCACGTGGCGTGCTCGAGCAGGACGGCGGGTCCGCCGTCGTCCGCGTCGGCGCCCCCGGCCGCCCCGGCCGTGGGGCCCGCCGGGCCGGGAGGCTCCTCGGGCACCGGCGGCAGCCGGTCCAGCAGCGCGGCGACCCGCGCGGGGTCGAGCGCGGCGGCCTCGGGCCCGGCCAGCAGCGCCCGCCAGGGCAGGCCCGGCACGCTCGCGAGCAGGAGCACCCCGCGCTCCGGCGCCGCGCGGACGGCGGGCACCGGCACCCCGGCCGCCCCCGCGGCGGCCTGCCGCCGGGCGACCCGTGCGGCGCGCGCGGGCGGGAGCACCTTCAGGAACGTGCGGGCCAGGACGCCGTCGTCGCCGGTCGCCTCGACGGCCAGGACCGCCCGGTCCCGCGGCCGGTAGCCGCGCCACGTGAGGCGGGCCCGGCCCGGCGCCGTGCCGAGCAGGGCCGCGAGCGCGTCCGGGTCGGCGGTCAGCGTGAGGCCCGGCAGGACGGGGTCGGCGGGGGCCCACCACCACAGGGTACCGTCCTCCAGGATCCCGCGCTCGTCCGGGACGGGTGGGCACGCCGTGGCGGGGGCGGCGGGGTGCCGGGGGTCGCGGGCGAGGACGAGGGTGCGGGAGCGGACGCGGGCGTCGCCCGCGCGTCCGGTCATCACGTCCAGGTCCAGGACGCGCGCGAGCCGACGCCCCCGCTGCAGGTGCAGGGCGTCGGCTCGGGTGCGCAGCCAGCGCTCGCCCGACGCGCGGACGGCCTGGCGCGCGGCGGCTCGGTCGATGCTCACGGGCGCGGCCGCCCGGCGGGGCTCAGCAGGCCCGGCGCCGCGCCAGGACGTTGTCCAGGTCCAGGGCGGCGATGTCCTGCTCGGCAGCGGCGCTGATCTGATCGTCCGCCGTGCGCGCGGCGTCCTGGGGCCGGGTGTCCGCGCCGGTGGGGGCGGGGGTCTCGAGCGGCGCCGGCAGGGGGCGGGCCATCTCCGGGGCGTCCAGGTAGGTGGGGCGCGGCACCGCGGGGATGGTCACGGCGCGGTCCGCTGCGGGGGCGGCGGCGGAGGCGGTCACCACCACGGGCTCGACCCGGGGTGCGGCGGGCGCGGCGGCCGGGCGCGGCGCCTCGGTCTCGAAGGCCAGCACGGTCTCCAGCACGCGGCGGTCCCGCTCGGGGTCCGCGGGCGGGGCCTGCCGCTCCTCGGCCGCCGGGGCGGCGGGGCGCTCCGGGACGACGACGGCGGCGGGCCGGGCACGACGGGTGCGGTCGCGGACCGCGAGGGCCCGCAGGCCGGCCAGCCCGGCCACGGCGAACAGGAGCGACCAGCCGGCCAGGGCGAGCGTGCCCGCGCCGAACGCCGCGGCGAGACCGGCCACGAGGAACACGAGCAGGGCCACGAGGGCGGCGAGGAACAGCGCCGTGCGCCCCCACCGGATGTGCAGGCCGGTCCGGCCGCGGGCGGCGCGCGCCGCGTCGGCGGCGGCGCTCAGGCGGCCCGAGAACCGGGCGGTCAGGGCACGGACGGCGGGCGAGCTCTGCAGACGGTGCATGAAGGACCTCGGCATCGACGGGCGGGCGGGGGCGGACGCGAGACGATGGCGGCGCAGCACGAGCCGCCAGGCCAAGAAGGCCACGAGGGCCACGATGACCAGCGACGCGCTCACCCGGGCGTCGGCCAGCGCGTCGAGCGCGGCCTGCACGGCCCTCGTCGGCGCGGTGGTCTCGTCCATGCGGTCAGCCTAGCGCCGGGGGCGGACCGGTCCGGCCATCGCGGCGTGTCCGCACGCGGCGTGTCCCGTCGGCCCCTCAGGGGCGCGGCCGCGAGGCCAGCCACCGGGCCAGCAGGCCGTCGGGGACCTCCTCGGCGGTCACCGCGAACGTCCGGTGGTCCCGCCAGGCGCCGTCCACGTGCAGGTACGCGCGCCGCAGGCCCTCGTCGCGCAGGCCGAGCTTCGCCACGACCCGCAGGCTGGCCGCGTTCTCCGGGCGGATGTTGACCTCGACCCGGTGCAGACCGGCGCTGCGGAACGCCCAGTCCGTCGCCATGGCCACGGCCGTCGGCGTCAGCCCCCGACCCGCCTCGCGACGGTCGATCCAGTAGCCGATCGAGCCGGAGAGCACCGAGCCGTACTGGATCCCGCCCAGGGACAGCAGCCCCACCAGGCGGTCCCGGTCCGGGCGGTCGTCGTCGAGGGCCATGCCCCACGTGTAGGCGCTGCCGTCCCGGCCCTGGCGGCCGTGCCAGCGGACCATCTGCCCGAACGACGCCGGGCCCGCGCCCGGCACGGGGCTCGTGGCGTCCCACGGCGTCAGCCACTCCCGGTTGTGCGCCCGCTGCTCCTCCCACGCCTCCCGGTCCCGCCGCCGCAGCGGCCGCAGGGCGAGGGTGCTGTGCCGCAGGGTCACGGGCCAGGGGGAACGCTGCCAGGACATGGCGTCGATCCTATGCGCGGCCGGGCGCGGCACCGGTGCGGCGGGCATCATGGGGACATGCGCACTCCCCCTCCCGTGCCCGAGCCCGCCGCCACGGGCCCCGTCGCCGGCGTCGACGACGTCGTGGACGCCAAGGCCACCCTGCGTGCGCGCCTGCGCACCGCCCGCCGCGACCGCTCCCCCGCGCGCCGCGCCGCCGAGTCCGCGGCCGCCGTCGAGCACCTGTGGGCGTGGCTGGGTCCGCGCGTGGCCGCGGCGACCGCGGACGGGACCGCCCCGGTGGTGGCCACCGTGCTGCCGATGGCCACCGAGCCGGACACCGGTGGGCTGCGCACCCGCCTGCTGGCCGCGGGGGCGCGGGTGCTCGTCCCCGTGATCGAGCCGGAACGACGCCTGAGCTGGGCCTCCTGGCACCCGGGCGTCGCGACGGCGCGCGCGGCGAACGCCCCCGTGGACGAGCCCGTGGGCGAACGGCTCGGGACCGACGCGCTGGCGGCGGCGACCGCGGTGGTCATGCCGGCGCTCGCGGTGGCCGAGGACGGGATGCGCCTGGGCCAGGGCGGGGGCTACTACGACCGCTTCCTCGCCGAGCTGCCGCGGAGCGTGTCGACCGTGGCCCTCGTGTTCGAGGACGAGCTGCTGCCGGCGGGCGCCATCCCTGCCGAGCCCACGGACCGGCCCGTGGACGGCGTCGTCACCGCGGCCGGGCTGCGCTGGGTCTGAGCCCGGCCCGCGGCGCGGAGTAGCATCGGGGGTCGGATCCCCCCAGAACCGCGCGCCCCGGCGCGCCCCGAGCGAGCTGGAGCTGAGCATGCCCACCTACGCCTACCGCTGCAAGGACTGCGGCCACGCCTTCGACGTCGTCCAGGCCTTCACCGACGACGCCCTCACCGAGTGCCCCGCGTGCGGCGGCGTCCTGCGCAAGCAGTACGGCTCGGTCGGCGTGAGCTTCAAGGGCTCCGGGTTCTACCGGACCGACTCGCGCTCCGGCACCGGGGGCACCGGCTCGGCCGGCGGATCGACCTCGGACTCGGCCGCCGGGTCCTCGACGTCCTCGACGTCGTCCTCGTCCTCCGCCCCCGCGGACTGACCCGGCCGGATCGGGCCGGCTCAGCCCCAGTGGGGCGGGCGCTGCTCGCGCAGCCAGCGGTCGTGCTCGGCCTCGGCCGCGCCGATCTCGACCCCGGCCTCATGTCCGGTCGGCGCGGTCGCCGGCGACGTCCCGGCCTGCCCGGTCAGCCGGGGCATCCCCGGCAGGCGCGGCTCGCGGCCGTCGGCGGCTGCCGGGCCGGTGCCCGGGGCGTCCGCCCGGCGCGGGCCGCGGCGGCGCGGCGCGCCGTCAGCGGACATCGTCGTCGGTCTCGTCCGTCTCGTCCGCCGGCTCCACGCCCAGCCGGTCGGCCAGCTCCCGGGCCACGGACTCCGGGTCCGCGAACACGTCGATCGCCCACAGGGTCCGGGGCTCCCAGCCGCGGGCCTCGAGCCCCTCGGGCAGGGTCCGCGAGCGCTGCCGCACCGTGAGGGCGCGGTACACCTCGCCGCCGTCGCCGGCCAGGGCCAGCGGACGGGGCGCCTCGTCCCGGTCCGCGCGCGGATCGAGCACGGCCAGGTCCATGACGCCGGCGTAGCGGGGCAGGACGCGGGCGCCGTGCTCCTCGAGACGGTCGCGCAGATCGGCCAGCAGCGGGTCGCCCACCATGCCCACCGGATCCGCGGCGTCCTCGCCGAGGTAGGCCTCGAGCAGCCGCAGGAACCAGAGGGCGCCGCCGTCGAGCCGGTCCTCGTCCAGGTCCGCGGCGCGCAGCGCGGAGATGAGGTGCAGGCGGCGGCGTGCCCGGGTGAGCGCGACCGTGACCATGCGCTCGCCGTCCGGGTCGGAGAAGGCGCCGAAGTGGTGCACCACGCGGCCGTGCGGGGTGCGGCCGTAGCCGGGGGTGAGGATCACGGCGTCACGCACCACGGAGGCGGCGCGCACGACCGGCACGATCACGAACGGCTCGGCGTCGGCGGCGTCCTCGCCGCGGCCGCGGGCGAGGAACTCGTGGGCCCACGGCGCCTGCGCGGCCGTGGCCTGCACGGCGGCGGCCACCCTGCGGGCGTGCTGCTCGGACACCGTGACCACGGCCAGGGACTGCTCGGGCCGGTCGCGGATGTGCTCGAACACGCGCTCCACGGTGCGGGCGACCTCGGCGTTCGTGGACTCGACCACGTCGCCGCCGGTCATCGGGATGCCGGTGCCCTCGGGCAGGTACTCGGCCGTGACGGCACGATCCCGGCCGGTGGCCTCGCCCGCGGTGGGCAGCGCGTCCAGGGCGCCGTCATAGGCGAGCGCGGAGAGCAGGCGCACGAGGCGCCGCTCGAGGGGGCGGTGCACGGTGCGCAGCGGCAGGGTGGGCAGCACCTCGTCCAGCGCGTCGTGGGCCGAGCGCAGCGGGCGCAGGGGCCCGGCGGTCGCCGTCGGGTCCACGGACACCTGGAACGACTGCGGGCGCCCGATGACCGGGTCGCCGAGGGCCACCACCTGGGGGGCGCGGGTGAGCGCGCCCATCGCGGTGGCCAGGGCGGTCGCGTCGGCCTCCAGCAGCACGACGACGTCGGCGCGCCACTCCGGGGGGAACTCGGACAGGGCCATGGGCGAGGTGGTGACCACCGGCACGAGCGGCTGCAGGAGCTCGGGGGTGATCGTGGCCAGGGACTCGACCGTGGGGCTGCCCTGCTTGAGCAGGGTGCGCAGCACGGCCGCGTCCGCGCGATAGGTGCGCAGCGCCTCCCGCCAGCGCGCGGCCAGCGCGGCGGAGAGCCGGGCGCCGCCGCGCTCGAGATGGGCGCGGTCCAGGTCGCGGAACCCGCGCTCGACCTCCGCCAGGTCCGTGCCGCTCATCATGGCCAGGAAGTCGTCCCCGGAGATCATCGCCTCGAGCGCGGACTGCCACCACGCCAACTCGAGCTCGGCGGTCAGGGCCTCGGTGGGCACCTCGCGGTCGCGCAGGTCCTCGAGCAGCTCCGCCAGGCCGTGGTCGCGCAGGCTGTCCAGCACGAGGGTGCGCTCGGGCAGCGTGGCCAGGGTGTCGCGGTCCGCCACGAGCCCGTCGACGGCGGCCACGAGGTCGTCCACGTCCCGCTCCTCCAAGGGCGCCTCGGCCACGGCCTCCGGGGCGAGGACGCCCTCGAGCCGGCGCAGGCGCTCGCGCACCTGGCCGACCTGGCCCATCACGTGCTCGCCCTGGTCCGGCACCTGCGGGGGCGTGCCCGGCTCGGCGGCGTGGCGGTTCCAGTCCTCCAGGACGGCGGCGGCGTCCACGAGGGCGCCGTGCAGGTCCGTGGGCTGCACGCCCGGGCGGACCGCGTCCTTCGCCGCGCGGCGCAGGCGGGACCGGGTCACCGAGGACATCTCGACCAGGTGGAGGCGCCGCCACGAGCTGGTGGCGGTCGCCGCGACCAGCTGGGGCACGTCGAGGGAGAACACCTCGGGGGTGAACTCGGTGAGGGTGCGGGCCACACGGCGGTAGAGGTCCGCCTGCTCCGCCCAGCCGGCCACCGTGCGCTCGGGGCGCAGGCCGGCCTGGGCGGCGGCGGTGTCCACGGCGCGCCGGGTGGTGTGCAGGGCGGCCGCCAGCTCGTCGGCCAGCTCCGAGGCGGCCTCGGTCTCCTGCACGTTGCGCACGCGGGCGCCGAACCAGCGGCTCTCGGTGGCGGCGGCCGAGAACGCGCCGAGCTCCCCGGCGCGCACGAGCTGCTCGCCCACGGCCTGCCGGTTCACGGTGGAGTCCAGCACGGAGCGCTTGAGGCGCACGGTGGTGGCCGGCGGCGTCTCGAGCCCGGTCAGGGCGGCCAGGGCCTGCATCGCCTGGAACGGCGAGCAGCCCCAGCGGGGGCGGACGTGGTGCAGTGAGCCGACGTGCTCCTGCAGCCGGCGCCGTCGTTCGGTCAGGGCGGCCTCGTCCCGGGCGGTGTCGGGGTCCACGGCCCGCTCGGAGCGCAGGACGGCCTGCACGAGCTGGCGGCGGAGCAGCTCGGGGTCCGCGTTGGCGGGCACGTCCAGCGCGATCGAGCGCAGGTCCGCCTCCTCGAGGCGGTCGAGCACGTCGGCCAGGGCGGCGGAGCGCTCGGCCACGACCAGCACGCGCCGACCCTCCCAGGCCAGGCGCGCGGCCAGGGCGGCGGCGGTCTGGGTCTGCCCGGTGCCGGGGGCGGCCGCCACCACGAGGGACTCCCCCGCCGCGGCGTGCTCGAGCACGCGTGCCTGGGCGGCGTCGACGTCGACGACGAGGCGCTCGTCCGCCGGGGCGACGTCATCCTCCGCGGGCGCGCCCGTGGGCTGCAGCGCCGCCGGGCGGGGCACCATGCCGGTCCCGGCGTCGTACAGGGCCTGCACGACCGGCAGATCCTCGAGGGAGGCGGGCAGGGAGGCGGTCTCGCCGAGGTCCGCGAACGTGGAGACGAGCAGGCAATCCTGGATGTGCAGGTCCGCGATCGCGGCGGTCTCCTCGCGCAGGCGGGCGAACGCGGGGGCGGGCTCGAGGCGCGCCGTGGCGTAGGCGGCCTGCTGGTACGCCTCGGGGTCCAGGGCGATGCCGTGGTGCCGGCGCAGGTTCCGCACGAGCGCCGGGTTCAGGCGGGCCGGCTCGGTGATCTGGACCTCCAGCTCGTCCCGGCCCCGGGCGCCGCGGCGCACCGTCAGGGCCACGCGGGCCAGCAGCACGGGGGCGGAGCGGCGCTCCCGCCGACCGTCCTCCTCGGCCGTCCACGTGGCCACGCCCACGGCGAGCGCGCCGACGTCGATGCCGCGTTCCTCCGCCAGCTCGCGGACCTTGGCGCGCAGGCCGAGGGAGACCTCGTGCGCCGCGTCCAGCTCCGGGCCGGCCGGCAGCAGGGTGGACAGGCGGGTGCGCCGCCCCAGCAGCAGCTGCGAGACGCCGGAGGAGTTCGCCTCCGTGAGGTCGATGCTGTTGGCCGCCGAGGGCGCGAACCGCAGCATCGTGTCGTTCTCGGCGCCCGAGCCCAGGGAGGACACCCAGGCGGCCGGGTCGGGGCGGGTCTGCCCCTCGTCGGGGCGTGCGGCGGCGCGGGCGCGGGCCAGGCGCGGGAACTCCTGCTCGGTCACGTGCGTGCGGTCCTTCCTCCGTCGCCTGGGTCCAGGCGGTCTTCGTGCGGACGGCCGCCCCGGTCAGGGGCGGCCGGATGCGGCGCCGGACGCGCCGCTCACTCCCACTCGATGGTGCCCGGCGGCTTGCTGGTCACGTCGAGCACGACGCGGTTGACACCGTCGACCTCGTTGGTGATGCGGTTCGAGATGCGGGACAGGACGTCGTCCGGGATCCGCGCCCAGTCCGCCGTCATGGCGTCCTCGCTGGTGACGGGGCGCAGGACGACCGGGTGGCCGTAGGTGCGGCCGTCACCCTGCACGCCCACGGAGCGCACGTCCGCGAGCAGCACCACCGGGCACTGCCAGATCTGGCGGTCCAGCCCGGCCGCGGTGAGCTCGGCGCGCACGATCGCGTCCGCGCGGCGCAGCAGATCCAGGCGCTCCTGGGTGACCTCGCCGATGATGCGGATGCCCAGACCCGGGCCCGGGAACGGCTGGCGGTGCACGATGCCCTCGGGCAGGCCGAGCTCGGCGCCCACGGCGCGGACCTCGTCCTTGAACAGCTCGCGCAGCGGCTCGCACAGCTCGAACTCGATGTCGTCCGGCAGGCCGCCCACGTTGTGGTGGGACTTGATGTTGGCCGCCCCGTCCCCGCCGCCGGACTCGACGACGTCCGGGTAGAGCGTGCCCTGCACGAGGAAGCGGACCTCGGTGGCGTCCGGGTCGTGCTCGGACTCGAGGACGATGTCCGCCTGCGCCTTCTCGAAGGTGCGGATGAACCGCTCGCCGATGATCTTGCGCTTGGCCTCGGGGTCGGTGACGCCGGCCAGCGCGGACAGGAAGTCCTCGCGCGCGTCCACCATCACGAGGCGGGCGCCGCCGTGGGCCTCGCCGAACGCCTGCTCGATCTCGGCGGACTCGCCCTCGCGCATGAGGCCGTGGTCCACGTAGACGCAGGTGAGGCGGTCGCCGATGGCGCGCTGCACGAGGGCCGCGGCCACGGCGGAGTCCACGCCGCCGGACAGGCCGCAGATGGCCCGCTTGTCCCCGATCTGCTCGCGGATGCGCTCGACCTGCTCCTCGATCACGCCGCTGGCCGTCCAGTCCGCGCCCAGGCCCGCACCCACGTGCAGGAACTGCTCGAGCACCCGCTGACCGTGGGAGGAGTGGCCCACCTCGGGATGCCACTGCACGCCGAAGATGCGGCGCTCGCGGTCCTCGAACGCGGCGACGGGGGCGCCCGCGGTGGAGGCCGTCACGGCGAAGCCCTCGGGCGCCTGCGTCACGGCGTCCCCGTGGGACATCCACACGACCTGCTCGAGGTCCTGGCCCGCGAACAGCACGGAGTCGGCGTCCACCGAGTCCAGGCAGGTGGAGCCGTACTCCCGGGTGCCGGTCTTGGCCACGGTGCCGCCGAGGGCGTGCGCAATCGACTGGAAGCCGTAGCACAGGCCCAGCACGGGCACCCCGGCCTCGAGCAGCGCCGGATCCAGCTGCGGGGCGCCGGGCTCGTACACCGACGACGGCCCGCCCGAGAGGATCAGCGCCGCGGGCTTGCGCTCCAGGATCTGCGCCGCCGGGGTGGAGGCGGGCACGACCTCGGAGTAGACGTTGGCCTCGCGCACACGACGCGCGATGAGCTGTGCGTACTGGGCGCCGAAGTCCAGCACCAGCACCGTGGGCATCACGTCGCTGAGCGGGGCGGGGGTGTCGGGGTGGGGGGCATTCTGCGTCACCCGTCCAGGATAGTCGAGGCGCTCAGTAGCGCCGCGCGGCGTCCGGGAAGCGGTGCAGCTCGTCCCGGACCACGCGGGTCATGCGCTTCTCCACCACGAAGGACAGGAACGGCACGACGCCGCCGCCGGCCATCGCCAGCAGGCGCAGCGGCTCCCAGCGCATCAGGGACCACAGGCGGAACGAGGCGAGCAGGTACACCACGTACATCCAGCCGTGGGCGATGAGGATGAACAGGGACAGGTTCACTCCCCCGGTCACGCTGTCCGTGGGGTGCAGCCCCAGGCCGTTGGCCTCTCCGTCCAGGGTGGTGCCGCCCGCGTAGAGCTCCACGTGCATGCCGTACTTCAGCACCATCTCCGCCACGAGCAGCAGGAGCATGATGCCGGTGATCCACGCGCACACCACGTAGAGGCGGGTGGCGGAGCGGATCTGCTGCTGGGTGCCGGCGAAACGGCGATGCTCCCGGCCTGGCCGCGGGGGCGGCTCGGGCAGGTCGGCCTCCGTGATGTCCTCGGGATCCGGCAGGCTCGCCGGGTCCACCGGCTGGGGGCCGGGGTGCTGGGTGCTCATCGGCTCTGCTCCTCTCGGGGCCCACGGGGGCCCGGGTCGCGGGGGTCGGGGCGCGCGGCCCCGTCGTCGTCGTGGTCCTGGCGTGGGTGCGCCGCGGACTGTGCCGCGACGGCCCGCTCCTTGGCCTCGCGCGCGGCCGCCCGGCGCCGCTCGAGCTCCTCGGCGCGCCACTGCGCGGCCCACTCCTCGTCGAGCCGGCGCTCGTGCTCGTCCCGGACGTGGTCGTCGCGGACGAACCGCCACCACAGGAACAGGGCGAAGCCGGCGAAGAGCATCCACTCCACGGCGTAGAAGACGTTGAGCCAGATGATCTGGGTCTCCTCGGGCTGCGGGGCCACCCACACCGGCTCGAGCCCGCCGGGGCCGGCCGCGCCCGTCTCGGCGCCCGCGGCGTCGACCATCTCGAACGCCGCGACGAACGCCGCGTAGGACGGCTCGTCCCACACGTTCACCAGCTGGGCCGGGGCCAGGCTGCGGTACAGGAGCCGGTCGGCGGTGTCCTCGGCCGCAGCCTCGCGCGGCAGGGGCCCGTCCGGGGGCAGCAGGCGCCCGGTGACGGTGACCTGCCCGGTGGGCGCGGGGTCCACGACGTCGGCGTCGGCCGACCAGCCGCGGACCACCGGGACGACCTCGCCGTCCGGGGCGCCGGCCACCCGCAGGGCCGTGACCGTCCAGTAGCCGTCGCGGCCGTTCAGCAGGCGCGGGCCGACCAGGACGTCCGTGCCGGGCACGAACTCCCCCTCGACCGTGACGACCTGGTCGGCCTGCGAGCCCAGCAGGGCCTCGTAGGGGCGCACGTGCTCCAGGAACGGCACGGCGTTCTCGGTCTGGGTGCGCGGCGGCGGCGCGTTCGTCTCCGCGGACTCGAACTGCCACTTGGACAGCCCCACGAAGACCGCGGCCGCCACGAGGGCCAGCACCAGGGTGGCCAGCCAGACGGGCTTGAGGGCGGTGCGCAGCACGCCGTATCAACTCTTCCGGTCGGGGTGCCGCCAGGCGGCGGCGGGGATCAGACGGTCTGGGTGGGGGTCACGAGGACCTCCACCTTCTGGAAGTCCTTGAGCTCGGTGTAGCCGCAGGTGGCCATGGCGCGCTTCAGGCCGCCCATCAGGTTGGACGTGCCGTCCGCGTGGCGGCCGGGCCCCCACAGGACCTCCTCGAGCGGAGCCACCTGGCCCACGTGGGTGCGGTGCCCGCGCGGCAGCTCCGGGTGGGCGGCCTCGAGGCCCCAGTGCCAGCCGCCGCCGGGGGCGTCGGTGGCGCGGGCCAGGGCGGCGCCCAGGACGACCGCGTCCGCGCCCATGGCGATCGCCTTGACGATCTCCCCCGAGGTGGAGACGCCGCCGTCGGCGATCACGTGCACGTAGCGGCCGCCGGACTCGTCCATGTAGTCGCGGCGCGCCTCGGCGATGTCCGAGATGGCCGTGGCCATCGGCACACGGATGCCCATGGCGCGGCGCGTGGTGGTGGACGCGCCGCCGCCGAAGCCGACGAGCACGCCGGCCGCGCCGGTGCGCATCAGGTGCAGGGCCGGCGTGTAGCCGGCCGCCCCACCCACGATCACGGGCACGTCCAGCTCGTAGATGAACTGCTTCAGGTCCAGCGGCTCCTGGGTGGAGGAGACGTGCTCGGCCGAGACGGTGGTGCCGCGGATGACGAACAGGTCCACGCCCGCCGCCACGACGGTGCGGTAGAACTCCTGCGTGTTCTGCGGGGTCAGCGAGCCCGCGACGACGACGCCGGCCTCGCGGATCTGCGCGAGGCGCTCGGTGATCAGATCGGGGCGGATGGGGGCCGCGTAGGCCTCCTGCAGCTTGCGGGTGGCCTCGGTCCCGGCCGGGCCGGCCTCGAGGGCGGCGATCTCCTCGAGCAGCGGGCGCGGGTCCTCGTGGCGGGTCCACAGGCCCTCGAGGTTGAGGACGCCGAGACCGCCCAGCCGCCCCATCGCGATGGCGGTCTCCGGGCTCATCACGGAGTCCATGGGTGCACCGATCACGGGCATGTCGAACGTGTAGGCGTCGATGCGCCACGTGAGGCTGACGTCCTGGGGATCCCGGGTGCGCCGCGCGGGCACCACGGACACGTCGTCGAGGGAGAAGGCCCGGCGGCCGCGCTTGCCGCGGCCGATCTCAATCTGGTTCGTCACCGGGCCAGCCTAGCCCAGGCGCCACGGGGGCGGCGCCGACCGTGTCGTCGGCGCCGCCCCGTCCGGGGGCTCCCCCGGACCCGACGTGCGGGTCAGCGCGAACGGTAGTTCGGGGCCTCGACGGTCATCATGATGTCGTGCGGGTGGGACTCCTTCAGGCCCGCCGCGGTGATGCGCACGAAGCGACCGTTCTCCTTGAGATCGGCCACCGTGGACGCGCCCGTGTAGAACATCGTCTGGCGCAGGCCGCCCACGAGCTGGTGGACCACCGAGGCGATCGGACCCCGGAAGGGCACCTGGCCCTCGATGCCCTCGGGGATCAGCTTGTCCTCGTCCGGCACGTCCGCCTGGAAGTAGCGGTCCTTGGAGAAGGAGCGCGTGCCGTTGCGGGTCTGCATGGCGCCCAGGGACCCCATGCCGCGGTAGGTCTTGAACTGCTTGCCCTGGTAGAACACGAGGTCGCCCGGGGACTCGGCCGTGCCGGCCAGCAGGGAGCCGAGCATCACCGAGTCGGCGCCGGCCACGAGGGCCTTGCCGATGTCACCGGAGTGCTGCAGGCCGCCGTCGGCGATCAGCGGGACGCCCGCGGGGCGCGTGGCCTTGGCCGCCTCGTAGATGGCGGTGATCTGCGGGACGCCGACGCCGGCCACCACACGGGTCGTGCAGATCGAGCCCGGGCCCACGCCCACCTTCACGGCGTCCGCGCCGGCGTCGACGATCGCCTTGGCGCCCGCGTAGGTCGCGGCCTGACCGCCGATGACATCGACGTGCGCGGCCGCCTTCTCCTTCTTCAGGCGCGCGATCATGTCCAGCACGCCGTGCGTGTGGCCGTTCGCGGTGTCCACCACGAGGGCGTCCACACCCGCCTCGACGAGCGCCATGGCGCGCTCCCAGCCGTCGCCGAAGAAGCCGACGGCGCCGCCGACGAGCAGCCGGCCCTCGTCGTCCTTCGCGGCGTCCGGGTACTGCTCCGCCTTGTCGAAGTCCTTGATGGTGATCAGACCGGTCAGGCGGCCCGCATCGTCCACGAGCGGCAGCTTCTCCACGCGGTTCTGGGAGAACAGGCGGATGGTCTCGGCGCGCGAGATGCCCTCCTGCGCGGTGACCAGCGGCATGCGGGTCATGGCGGTGTCCACCGTGCGGGTGGCCCACTCCTCGCGCGGGATGAAGCGGGTGTCGCGGTTGGTGATGATGCCCAGCAGCGTCATGTCCTCGGCCACCACCGGCAGGCCCGAGACGCGGTACTGGGCGCACAGCTCGTCCAGGTCCGCGAGCGTGGCGTCCGGGCCGATGGTCACGGGGTCCTTGATCATCCCCGACTCGGAGCGCTTCACGGTGTCCACGTGGCGGGCCTGGTCCTCGATGGACAGGTTGCGGTGGATGATGCCCATGCCGCCCTGGCGGGCCATGGCGATGGCCAGCGGGGCCTCGGTCACGGTGTCCATCGCCGCGGAGACGATGGGGATGTTCAAGCGGATGTTGCGGGTCAGCCGGGTGCCCGTGTCCGCGTCCGCGGGGATCACGTCGGTGGCGTTGGGCAGCAGCAGGACGTCGTCATAGGTGAGGCCGAAGAAGCCGAAGGGATCCGAGGAGGAGTGGACGGGCTCGGGGCTGGGACCGGTGCTGGTGTTGGTCACGAAGGCGCCTTTCGGGACGGGTGTTTCCGCGATTCTATGCCCGGGGGTCAAACCGGCGACCCGGGTGCGGGCCACGTCACAGGGCCTCCGCGCTGGGCCACGCGAGGGCGAGACGGGCGTCACCACGACGTCACATGGCGCAATCCGTTTCGACGTCGTGGTATTAGAGCGCCTAACCTCCCCGGATGAGCACCGCACAGTCCTCCCCCGCACCGGCGCCCCGACGCCGGCTCCCCGCCTGGACGTCGAACTTCGGCTGGCAGATCGCCGCCGCCCTCGTCCTCGGCCTCGTCCTGGGCCTGATCGCCCGCGCGACGGGGCACACCTCCGAGCACCCGACCTGGCTCGGCGAGACGCTGGCCACCGTCGGCAGCATCTACATCAGCCTGCTGAAGGCCACGGTCGTCCCGCTGGTCTTCTTCGCCGTCGTCGCCTCCATCGCCAACCTGGCCCAGGTGACCAACGCGGCCCGCCTGGCCGCCAAGACCCTGCTGTGGTTCGCCATCACGAGCCTGATCGCGGTGCTCATCGGCCTCGCCGTCGGCGTCGTGCTGCAGCCGGGCGTGGGCACCGGCCAGACCGCGCCGGCGTCGTACCAGGCCAAGGACGTCGGCTGGCTCGACTTCCTGACCTCCCTGGTGCCGGCGAACTTCCTCGGCCTGACCGTCAAGACCACGGCGGGCGAGGACGGCGCGCTCGCCTCCTCCCCCACGTTCAACGTGCTGCAGATCCTCGTGATCGCGATCGTCGTGGGCGTGGCCGCGCTCAAGGTCGGCGAGAAGGCCGCCCCGTTCCTCACGTTCTCCCGCTCGGTGCTCGCGATCATCCAGAAGCTGCTGTGGTGGATCATCCGCCTGGCCCCGATCGGCACCATCGGCCTGCTGGGCAACGCCGTGGCCTCGTACGGCTGGTCCACGATGGGCACGCTGGCCAAGTTCGTGGTGGCGATCTACGTGGGCCTGGCCCTCGTGATGCTCGTGGTGTACCCGGTGCTGGCGCGCCTGCACGGGCTCTCCGTCAAGCAGTTCTTCACCGGCGTGTGGCCGGCGTTCCAGCTCGGCTTCGTCTCCCGCTCCTCCCTCGGCACGCTGCCCGTCACCCAGCGGGTGGCCGAGCGCAACTTCGGCGTGCCCACCGGCTACGCCTCCTTCGCCGTCCCGCTGGGCGCCACCACCAAGATGGACGGCTGCGCCGCGATCTACCCGGCCGTGGCCGCCGTGTTCATCGCCCAGTTCTACGGGATCGACATGAGCCTGAGCCAGTACGCCCTCGTGGCACTCGTGTCCGTGCTGGGCTCGGCCGCGACCGCCGGCACCACCGGCGCCACCGTGATGCTCACGCTCACGCTGTCCACCGCCGGGCTGCCCCTCGAGGGCATGGCCCTGCTCCTGGCCGTCGACCCGATCGTGGACATGGGCCGCACCGCCCTCAACGTGTCCGGCCAGGCCCTCATCCCCGCGCTCGTGGCCTCCCAGGAGGGCATCCTCGACCGGGACCGCTACGACGCCCCGCGCGGCGACATCTTCGGCGAGGACGAGGAGGAGATCGTCGAGGCCCGCGCCCACGCGACCGCCGACTCCCGCGCCGAGCTCGTCGGCACCCCGGAGCCGCGCGCCTGAGTCAGCGACCGGACGGGCCCGCTCCGGCGGGTCCGTCCGCGCCGGCCCCGTCCCCCTCGTCCAGGTACTCGCCCAGCACGTAGTCGTAGTCCACGGGGTTCCCGTCCTCGTCCGTGCGGCGGTACCAGTCGGTGATCTCCGCGGCGGTGGAGTCGAACCCCTCGCCGGCCGCGTACCAGCTGCCCGGCGGGGTGCGCTCCACCGTGAACGCGAAGTCGTCCCCGTACTCCACCAGGCCCCGCACCGTCGCCTTCTCGACGGCGGCCCGCTGGTACCGGTCACGGATCGCGAAGGGGTCGTTGGCCAGTTCGCGCTGGAGTGCGACCGCCATGAGGACGAGCACCACGGTGAACGGCAGCGCCGTGATGGTGATGAGGTTCTGCAGGCCGGTGAGCGCGGTGTCGCCGCCGGTCAGCAGCATCACGACGGCGATGCCCGCCATGCACAGTGCCCAGAACACCGTGATCGTGCGGCGCGGGGCCGGGGCGCCGCGCTGCGAGAGCTGCGAGTTCACGATCGAGGCGGAGTCCGCCGTCGTGATGAAGAAGACCGCCAGCATGACGATCACGACCGGGGCCACCAGCCCGCCGCCGGGCAGCTGGTCCAGGACCACCCAGAAGATCTCCGCCGGCGCGGGCAGCGAGGCGGCCGTGCCGTCCGGCGCCACGGAGCCCTGCGTCCGCTGCAGCCAGATGGTGGTGCCGCCGATGATCGTGAACGCGCCGACGATCACCGCGGCCGGGATGAACAGGGCGCCGAGGACGTACTGGCGGATGGTCCGACCCTTCGAGATCTTCGCCATGAACACGCCCACGAACGGGGCCCAGCTGACCCACCACGCCCAGTAGAAGATCGTCCAGCTGGAGAGGAACTCCTGCATGTCCTCCCCCTGGGCCATCGAGGCGCCGAGGGCGTCCGGGGCGGAGGAGACGTAGTCCATCAGGACGCCGGGCACGGTGTTCAGCAGGAACGCCGTCGGGCCGACGACGAAGAAGAACAGCGCCAGGCCGAGGGCGAGCAGCATGTTGATGTTGGACAGCCACCGGATGCCGCGGGCCACACCGGACACCGCCGAGAAGATGGTGCCGATCGTGAGCACCACGATGATCCCCAGCGCCACCGTGTTCCCCGGCGCCGACCAGCCCGAGACGATCTCCACGCCGCGGCCGATCTGCAGGGCGCCGATGCCCAGCGAGGCCGCCGTGCCGAACAGTGTGGCGATGATCGCGAGCCCGTCGATCAGGCGCGCGCCGACGGAGTCGCTGCGCTGGGAGTCGCCGAACAGCGGCGCGATGATCGAGCTCATCAGCGGCACCCGGCCCCGGCGGTAGGACACGTAGCCGACCGACAGGCCGACGACCGCGTAGATCGCCCACGCGTTCACGCCCCAGTGCAGCGCGGCCTGGGCCAGCGCGCCCGTCACCGCCTCCTCGCTCCCCGCCTCGTACGCCCCCGGGCGCGGGGCCAGGTAGTAGGTCAGCGGCTCGTACGGGCCGAAGAAGATGATGCCGATGCCGATGCCGGCCGCGAAGAGCATGGCCGACCAGCTCGCCGTGGAGTACTCCGGCTTCTCCCCGTCCAGGCCCAGCGGGATCTCGCCGTACCGAGAGAACGCCAGGACCAGCAGGAACACCACCATCCCGATGGCCAGCAGGGCGAACAGCCAGCCGGCGTGGAGCATCACCCAGTCGAGGGCCGCGCTCGAGACGGCCAGCACGGCGTCCGGCTGCAGCACGCCCCACACCACGAAGCCGACCACCAGCAGGCCGACGACGGCGAGGATCACCCGGTCCACGCCGTAGCGCACCCGGCGGTCCTCCACGGACACGCCCGGCACGAGGGCCGGGTGGATGCCGTGCGGATAGGAGAACTCGCGGACGAAGCGGCGCAGCCGTGGCCGGGCCGGGGTCCGGGTCGTGTGGGACCCGGTGGGACGGGGCGGCGTGGGTGTGTCCATGGGCACACCATAGAGGGCGCCCCGGACGGCCGGCGTCTCCCGCCCGCACGACGACGGCCCCTCACCCGGGCGGGCGAGGGGCCGTCGTCGACCGGCCGCGTCAGGGCCGACGCAGGGGTCAGTGCTGGTGGCCGGCCTCGTCCTCGTCGGCGGGCTTGTCCGCCACGAGGGTCTCGGTGGTCAGCACGAGGGCCGCGATGGAGGCGGCGTTGGCCAGCGCGGAGCGGGTCACCTTGACCGGGTCGATCACGCCGTCGGCGATCAGGTCGCCGTAGACGCCGGTCTTCGCGTTGAAGCCGTGGTTCGGCTCCAGCTCGGCGACCTTGGAGACCACCACGTAGCCGTCCTCGCCCGCGTTCTGGGCGATCCAGCGCAGCGGCTGCTTCAGGGCCTTGCGGACGATGTCCACACCCACGGCCGCGTCACCGGTCAGGGCCTGGACGTCGGCGTCGGTGTCGAGCACGGTCAGCGCGTTGATGAGCGCGGTGCCGCCGCCGGCCACGATGCCCTCCTCGAGGGCGGCGCGGGTCGAGGACACGGCGTCCTCGATGCGGTGCTTGCGCTCCTTGAGCTCCACCTCGGTGGCGGCGCCCACGCGGATCACGCCGATGCCGCCCGAGAGCTTGGCGAGGCGCTCCTGGAGCTTCTCGCGGTCCCAGTCGGAGTCGGTCGCGGCGGCCTCGGCCTTGATCTGGGCGACCCGGGCCTCGACGTCCTCGGCCGCACCGCCGCCGTCGACGATGGTGGTCTCGTCCTTGGTGACGGTGATGCGGCGGGCGGAGCCGAGCACGTCCAGGTCGGCCTGCTCGAGCTTCATGCCGAGGTCCGGGGAGACGACCTGGGCGCCGGTGAGGATCGCGATGTCCTGCATCATGGCCTTGCGGCGGTCGCCGAAGCCCGGGGCCTTGACGGCCACGACGTTCAGGGTGCCGCGGATCTTGTTGACCACGAGGGTGGACAGGGCCTCGCCCTCGACGTCCTCGGCGATCACGAACAGCGGCTTGTTGGCCTGCAGGACCTTCTCCAGCAGGGGCAGCAGCTCCTGCACGTTGGAGATCTTGCCCGAGTTGATCAGGACGTAGGCGTCCTCGAGCACGGCCTCCTGACGCTCGGCGTCGGTGACCATGTACGGGGACAGGAAGCCCTTGTCGAACTGCATGCCCTCGGTGACGTCCAGCTCGGTGGAGGTCGTGGAGGACTCCTCGATGGTGATGACGCCGTCGGTGCCGACCGTGTCGAACGCGCGGGCCAGCAGCTCGCCGACCTCGTCGTTCTGGGCCGAGATGGCGGCCACGTGGGCCACCTCCTGGCCCTCGACCGGGCGGGCGTTCTCCTGCAGGCGCCGCTCGACGGCGGCCACGGCCACCTCGATGCCCTTCTTGACCTCGCCCGGCGCGGCGCCGGCGGCGACCTGGCGCATACCCTCGTTCACGAGGGCCTGGGCCAGCACGGTGGCGGTGGTGGTGCCGTCGCCCGCGATGTCGTTGGTCTTGGTGGCGACCTCCTTGGCGAGCTGGGCGCCCATGTTCTCGTACGGGTCCTCCAGCTCCACCTCACGGGCGATCGTGACGCCGTCGTTGGTGATGGTGGGGGCGCCCCACGCCTTGTCGAGCACCACGTTGCGACCCTTGGGGCCGAGGGTGACCTTGACGGTGTCGGCGAGCTTGTCGATGCCGGCCTGGAGGGCGCGGCGTGCGTCGTCGTTGAAAGCCAGCTGCTTGGCCATGACGGACGCTCCTTTCGTTCAGGGAGTCAGGGGGTGCGGGGACGCGAGGGGCCCGGGGCGCGCGCACCGGTGCGGTGCGCGCCGCTCACCGGGCCCGTCGCGGCGGGGTCACTTGGTGACGACGGCCAGCACGTCGCGGGCGGAGAGCACCAGGTACTCCTCGCCGCCGACCTTGACCTCGGTGCCGCCGTACTTGGAGTACAGCACCACGTCACCCTCGGCGACGTCGACCGGCACGCGGTTGCCGTTCTCGGCGACCCGGCCCGGGCCCACGGCCACGACCTGGCCCTCCTGCGGCTTCTCCTTGGCGGTGTCCGGGATCACGAGGCCCGACGCGGTGGTCTGCTCGGCCTCCAGGGGGCGGACAACGATGCGATCCTCGAGGGGCTTGATGGAGACAGACATGCTGCACACTCCTTCTTCGTCGACGTGCGGCTCCGGCGGGCTCGCCGGTCCGCTGATGCTGTGGTCTGCGGGTGCGCCACGGGCGTCAGACCCTCCGTCGTCGCGGTGCCGGACGGTCCACCTCGGGCATTGGCACCCGGTACCCCCGAGTGCCAGTCCAGACTCTACTCCGGGTTCTGGCACTCCTTCAACATGAGTGCCAGCCGTGTCCCCGCCGTCCGCCGCGGGCGGAGGCGTGGGGCGCGGTGCGGTGGGGCACCGTGGGGCGGCGGGTGGGGCGGGTTCCGAGCCCAAGAGCACGCGGAGTGGTCACGACTGCGGCCCGCAACCTGTCCCTCCCCCACTCCCCACCCTCCCCCCTCGCCACCCTCCGTGGGCAGAAACCGCACCCCCGCCCGTCGCGTGGGCAGCATCCGCAGGTTTTCGATCTCCGTGGGCAGAAGCGCCCTCTCTTCTGCCCACGGATGCTGCGTGGGCGGAACTCCTCGCAGTTCTGCCCACCGAGCCATGACGACGTCGTCCCGGCGGGACAACCGGCCGCCGCCGAGTCCTGCACAGCCGGCCCACCCTGCGCTGGTGTGCACAGACACGCGGCCCGCCCGGCCGTCGTCAGGCCGACCGCGTCAAGGTCGACCCATGTCCTTCGCCCCCGATCTCCCCCTCGTCCCCGTCTTCACCACCCGCGACGTGCTCGAACGCGGTCTGCCGCCCAGCCGGGTGCGGCGGTCCGACGTCCTCCGCCTCGCCCGCGGCATCCACCGTCGCCGTGACATGCCGCTGCGCACCTGGGAGTCGGCTGGGCTCCCGCCGCCGCACCACGGGGTCGGCCTCGACCTGCTGACCGCCCTCCTGCGGTCCCGTCCCGACGCCGTTCTCTCCCACGAGACGGCGGCGCACCTCCACGGCCTCCCGCTTCCCCCGGGCGGGGCCACGCGACGCGCCGCCGTCGAGATCACGTTGCACCGCGGCACCGCACGGGCGCGGATCCCCGGCGTCATGGAGCACCGCAGACCCCTGCCCGCCGGCCACGTCACCTCCGTGCTCGGGCTACGGGTGACGACGCCGGAACGGACCTGGCTCGATCTGTGCTCGATCGGCCACCCCTGGGACGAGGCATCCCTCGTGTCGGCGGGTGACCACCTGGTCCGTCACCCCTGGTCCCCGCGCGGCCGGCGGCCTCCCATCACCACGGTCACCGCGCTGCACGAGGCGATGCGGCCGCTCGGGCGGTTCGTCGGAAGACCGCGGGCGACGGCGGCGCTCGAGCGCGTACGGGTGGGTGCCGACTCGCCGCAGGAGACCCGGCTGAGGCTGGCGCTCGTCGAGGCGGGGCTGGGCGAGCCGACGCTGCAGCACGTGTTCGACCCCGGGCGGCGGGACGCCCCCGAGGCCGATCTGTGGTTCGAGGACTGCCGGCTCGTCCTCCAGTACGACGGCGAGGTGCACCGGAGTGCCGAGCAACACGCCCGGGACGCCCGGCGAGACCAGTACTACGCGGAGCGTGGGCAGATGACCCTGCACGTCACGGGCCGGGACGTCGGCGAGGGATATGCGCGGGTGATCGAGGCCGTCCTCAGACGACGGGCACAGGTCTCGAACGGCTGGGATGCCTGACGTCGTCGTCGCGTATGGCCCTGCCGTCCATGCGCAGGGGTTCCGTGGGCAGAAGCGAGGGTGCTTCTGCCCACGGAACCTGGAAACACGCGGGTCCTGCCCCCGGAAGGCGAGACCCGGCGGGTTCTGCCCACGGAACGCTCGCGTCGGCCGGGCACCCGACCCCCGCCCGGACCGACCCGGGCCGGCCTCACCGTCGCCCCGCTCAGTAGTACACGGCCAGCGGCCCGTGCGGTCCGTCCACCACGCTGCAGGGGGTCTTGAAGATCCGCTCCAGCACCTCGGGGCGCAGGATCTCGGCCGGGGTGCCGGTCTCCACCACCTGGCCGTCGCCCATGGCCACGATCCGGTCGGCGTAGTGGGCGGCGAAGTTGATGTCGTGCAGCACGATCACCACGGTCCGGCCCAGCTCGTCGGCGGCCCGACGCAGCTGCTGCATCATCTGGACCGAGTGCTGCATGTCCAGGTTGTTCAGCGGCTCGTCCAGCAGCACGTACTCGGTGTTCTGCGCCAGCACCATCGCCACGTACGCGCGCTGCCGCTGGCCGCCCGAGAGCTGGTCGAGGTACCGGTTCTCGAACGGGCCGAGGTTGAGGAAGTCGATCGCGTCGGACACGTGCCGCTCGTCCTCCAGGGTCAGCCGCCCGCGCGTGTACGGGTAGCGCCCGAACCCCACGAGCTGTCGCACGGTCAGCCGCGTCACGAAGTGGTTCTCCTGCCGCAGGATGGACAGGGTCTGCGCGATCTTCCGGGACGGCGTCGTGGTGATGTCGTGCCCGCCCACGGCGATCGTCCCGGCGTCGGCGTCCTGCAGCCGGCCGATCATCGTCAGCAGCGTGGACTTGCCCGCCCCGTTGGGCCCCACGAGCGCGGTCACTCCCCCGGCCTGGATGTCCAGGTCCACGGGTCCGATGCACACCTCGTCGCTGTGGCGCTTCACCACGCCGCGCAGCTCGATCACAGACGTCCCTTTCTCATCACGACGACCAGGAAGGTGATGCCGCCGATCAGCTCGATGACCACCGTGACCGCACCCCCCGCGTAGAACACGTGCCGCAGCACGAAGTAGGCGCTCGTGAGCACCGCGTACCCGGCCAGCGCCGCCACCGGGAGGATGAACCGGTGGTCGTGGGTGTCGACGAGGCTGTACGCCAGCGTCGCCACGAGGAACCCGAGGAACGTCATCGGGCCCACGAGCGCGGTGGTCATGGCCATCAGCACGGAGACCAGCAGCAGCGTCACCATGAGCTCGCGCCGGTGGTGCAGGCCCAGGTTGGTCGCGGCGTCGGCGCCGAGCGCCACCGTGTTCAGGCGGCGGGAGCGCAGCCACAGCAGCGCGCACACGACGACGGCGATGGGCGCGGCGATCGCCACGTACTCGGTCCGGGCGTTGGAGATGTTGCCGAAGAGCCGCGCGCTCAGCAGGTCGAACGAGTTCGGGTCCAGCAGTCGGTGCATGAACGTGCTCAGCGCGGCCAGCCCGCCGCCCAGCACCACGCCCACGAGCAGCATCAGATGGACGCTGCCGTAGGGCCGGGAGAGCAGCCACGAGTACAGGGCCGTCGCCAGCGCCACCATGAGCGCGGCCTGGGCGAGGAACGGCCCCACCCCGGTCAGCACCGCGACGCCGGCGGCCCCCAGCACGTACACGGCGACGGTCGACACGGCGGTGTAGAGCGCCTCGAACCCCATGATCGAGGGCGTGATGATGCGGTTGCCCGTCACCGTGTGGAAGCTGACGGTCGCGAAGGAGTGGCACAGCGCCACGATGCCGATCACGCCCAGGGACTCCACGCGCATCCGCGCGATCATCCAGAACGCGCGCGAGCCGGGTTCGGCCTCGTTGCCCCAGAGCAGAACCCCGGCGGTGGAGAGCACGGCGACGGCGGCCAGCACGGCGACGACGACCGCATACCTCCGGCGGTCGGCGGCGGTGACGAACGCGCCGGACCGGCGCGGGGCGTCGGCCTCGACGGGCCCAGCCGCGGTGGCGCCGCCGGGCGGGGCGGGGATGCGACCCGGGGCGGTCGCGAGCGGCTCAGCCATGCTTGGCCTGCCTCAGCAGCAGGGCGAGGAACACGATCGCGCCCACGAGGCCCAGGATCAGCGAGATGGGCACCTCGAACGGGGCGATCACGGTGCGCCCGATCAGGTCGCAGACGATCACGATCCACACGCCGACCATGACCACCCAGGGCAGGTTCGTCCGCAGATTGTCGCCGCGGACCATGGACACGAGGTTGGGGACCACGAGCCCCAGGAACGGGAGGGCCCCGATCACCACGGTGACCACGCCGGTGGCCACGGCCACCATGGCCACGCCGGTGAGGATCACGGCGTCGTAGTTGAGGCCGACGTTCGTGGCGACGTCCTTGCCGAGGCCGGCCACGGTGAAGCGGTCCGCGATGACGAAGACCGCCACGCACACGATCAGCACGAGGAAGAGCAGCTCGTACCGGCCGCGGACCACGGAGGTGAACGAGCCCGCGAACCACGCGCCCACCTGCTGCAGCATGTCCGTCTGGAGGGCGAGGAACGTCGACGCGGCGCCCACGACGGCGCCGAGCATGATGCCCACGATCGGCACGATGAGGGAGGACTGCAGGCGCACCCGCCGCAGGAAGAGGAAGAAGACGAGGGTGCCGACGAAGGCGAAGAGGATGGCCCCGACCATCCGGGTCACCAGGCCCGCACCCGGCACGAGCACCATGGTCACCAGCAGGCCGAGGCCGGCCCACTCGGTGGTGCCCGTGGTGCTGGGCTCCACGAAGCGGTTCTGCGTCATGAGCTGCATGATCAGCCCGCACATCGCCATCGAGGCGCCGGCCAGCACGAGGGCGACCGTGCGCGGCACGCGCGTGATGGCGAACATCTCGCGTCCGCCCTCCGCGCCGACGTCGTACACGCCCACGAACAGCGAGACCACGATGAGGGCCGCGGTCACCACGACGCCGACCAGCAGCGGCCAGGTGCGCTGCCAGCGGGTGCGCTCGGGCCGCAGGACGGCGGGCGGGACCCAGCACACGCGGTCGCCCCGCCCCGGCTCCTCGAGCCGGGGCGGGGCGTCGGCGACGTGGTGACGCACGTCGAGAGTCACTGCGCGCCTTCGAAGGCCTTCGCGAGGTCCTCCATGACGGTGGTGTGGTTCTGGATGTCCTCGGCGACGTAGAAGTCGGCGGGCAGGTAGACGATGTTGCCCTCCTTCACCGCGGTCACGTCCTGGAGGGCCTCGGAGCGCTCGATCAGCTCGGCGGCGGTGGCGTTCTCCTCGCCGATGGCGGCGTCGCGGTCCATGACGATCAGCCAGTCCGGGTTCGACTTCGCGATGGCCTCGACGGAGATGTCGTCGCCCTGGTGGTTGTCGGTGCCCGACTGCTCGAGGGCCGGGGTCAGCCCCAGCATGTCGAAGAACGGGCCGATGGCGCGACCGGTGCTGGGCGCGACGTACGACAGCTCTCCGCCCGAGGCGATGAGGCCCATGACGGTCTGCTCGGGGTCGTAGGCGTCCTTGGCGCGCTGGGTGGCGGCGTCGAAGTCGGCGATGAGCTTCTCGGCATCGGCCTCGTGGCCGGTGGCCTCGCCCAGCAGGGTGGTCAGCTCCTTGAGACCCTCGTCCATGGGGGTCTGCGTGACGTCGAAGTCCGTGTCCACGACGGCGGCGTCGCCGGTCAGCTCGTCGATCTCGGCCTTGCGCTCGTTGAACCGCTGGCCGTTGAACACGACGTCCGGCTCAGCCGTGACGAACAGCTCCATGTCCGGCTCCCGGTGGTTGCCGATGTCGGCGACCGAGTCGTCCTGGAGGTAGGAGGGCCCGCCCTCGCCCTTGTACATGATCTGCTTCGGTGCGGCCGACAGCTCGACTCCCCAGTCGTCCAGGGTGCGGAAGGTGCGGTTGTCCGTGGCGATGACGGAGTCGACCTCCTCCGGCAGGGTGACCTCGGCGCCGGACATGTCGGTGACGGTGACCCCGGTCGCGATGCCGCCCGAGGCGGCCGAGGAGCCGCCGGCGGCGCTCGCGGAGGCCGAGGACTCGCCGGAGGCGCTCGCGGAGGACGAGCCCGTGGCCGCGCCGCCGGCGGAGCAGCCGACGAGGGCGAGGGCCGCCACCGAGGTCAGGGCGAGACGGGCGAGGCGGGGGGCGCGGGCAGAACGCGGCATGGTTCTCCTTCTGGGGGGCGGGGCTGTCCCGGGATGAGCAGTCGGGGTGGTGGGCGCGCTCCCGTGGAGGTGAGCCTTGCCTCAGTCGAATACCGTACACGAGGGTGCCGTAATCCCCCAACGGGGCCTTCGACGGTCCCGCCGCCCCGAGCCCGCGGCCTCGAGCCCCGTCAGTCCAACGGCGTCACCTCGAGGGCGAACCGCGCCCGACCCACGCGCGCCAGCACGAGGGTGGCGTGCCGTCCGGCCCCACCACGCCGGCCCGGCTTCGCCCCGCCGAGGACGGCGCGACGCACCTCCTCGGGCGTCTCGCGGATGCCCCGCTTCTTCACGTCCAGCCGACCCACCCCGGTCTCCTTCGCCCAGCGCCGCAGGGAGGCCAGGTGGAAACCGTGCACCGCCTCGATCCGATGGGCGCGGGCCAGGCCGTCGTGCACGGGCTCGGGCGCGACGAGGTAGGCCAGGTGGGGGTCCAGCTGCCGCGTCGGCACGGGCCAGGACACGGCCAGGTCCGTCACGAGTCCGGCCCGGATGACCGCGCCGTCCGGCTCGTGCAGGACCGCGCCGACGAGCCCCGCCATGCCCTCCTCCCCCACGGCCTCGACCTCGGGCGAGTCGCCGAAGTCCGCGCCGGAGACGAGCTGCGCCGTCGTCGTCTCCCCACCCCGGACGGTCATGACGCGCGCCGCCCGCCGCACCCCGGGGCGGGCCGCCGCGTTGAACCACAGGGCGGCCTCCACGACGTCGCCGTCGACGCTCACCCACTCGGCCTCGGCGCCCGCCGGCACGGCCTCGTGCGGAAGCCCCGGGCCGAGCTTGACACCCACCGGCACGCCCGTCGCGGCGATGTCCGTCACGACGCTCAGGGGCGGGGAGAACGCCTCGGGGTCGAACACGCGCGCGGACCCGCCCCCGCCGACCTGACGGCGGGCGGGGTCCAGCCACACCGCGTCCGCCTCGGCGGGCACGTGGGCGCGGGCCCAGGCCACGGCGTCGCCGTGCACCACACGCGCACCGCGGTGGCCGGCGAGGTTCACCTCGGCGGCCGCGGCGACGACGGCGTCCCGCTCCACCGCCACGACGTCCAGGCCCCGGTCGGCGAAGGCGCGCGCGTCCAGGCCGAGACCGCAGCCGAGGTCGGCGACGCGCCGGGCCCCCGCGGCCGCCAGCCGGTCCGCGTGCAGGCCCGCGACCAGCGGGCGGGTGGCCTGCTCCAGGCCGTCGCGGGTGAACAGCATCCGGCGCGCCTGCCGCCCGAGGCGGGCCTCCGCCCGGGACCGCAGCGCGGCCTGGGTCAGCGCGGCGGCCACGCGCTCGGGCGGATGCCCGGCCGCACGTAGGCGGGAGGAGACCGCGAGCGCGTCGGCCTCCCGGTACCCGGCGAGGGAGTCGAGGAGGGCCCGGCCCTCCGCCTCGAGGACGGGGGCCAGGGCGGTGGCGTCCGCCTCCGAGGCGGCGGCCGTGGGGCGCGGCGAGCGGGAGGCGGGGCGGGGACGGGCCATGCGCCCCACCCTAGGTCCGAAGCGTGGACACCGGGCGCAGAGCCGGCAGGGGCTTCTAGGATGGGCGGCATGACTCTGCCCTTCGCCGACTCCGCGCAGTCCACTCTCGGAATCGAGTGGGAGCTCGCGCTCGTGGACGCCGTGTCCGGCGAGCTGCGCTCCGAGGCCCCAGACCTGCTGCGCGCCCTGCATGTGACCGAGGGCCTCGCCGAGGACGACGTGAACCCGCACATGACCAGCGAGCTCCTGCAGAACACGGTGGAGCTCGTCACGGGTGTGCACGAGCGCGTCGACGCCGCGACGGCGGACCTCGGCCGGATCGCCGCGCGCGTGGCCGACGCCGCGGCGGCGCGGGGCATCTCCCTGTTCTGACAGGGCACGCACCCGTTCGCGGACGCGATCGCGCAGCCCTCGACGCCCAGCGAGCGCTACGACCGCATGCTGGATCTCACCCAGTACTGGGGTCGGCAGATGCTGATCTTCGGCGTGCACGTGCACGTGGGCCTGGACGACGTCTCCAAGGCCATGCCGGTGGTGAACGGCCTGGTCAACCGCGTGCCGCACCTGCTCGCACTCTCGGCCTCCTCCCCCTTCTGGGCGGGCACGGACACGGGCTACCAGTCCCAGCGCACCCTCCTGTTCCAGCAGCTGCCCACGGCCGGCCTGCCGTTCCAGTTCCAGGAGTGGGAGGACTTCGAGCGCTGCGTGGCCCAGATGGAGCAGGTGGGCATGATCGCGGACGTCACCGAGTGCCGCTGGGACGTGCGGGCCGTGCCCCGCCTGGGCACGGTGGAGATGCGCGCGTGCGACGGCCTGGCCACGCTCGAGGAGATCGCCGCCGTGACCGCCTACACGCAGTGCCTCGTGGACGACCTGTCCGCGAGCCTGGAGCGCGGCGAGACGGTCGAGGTCCTGCCGCCGTGGCACGTGCAGGAGAACAAGTGGCGCGCCGCCCGGTACGGCATGGACGCCACCGTGATCGTGGACGCCCGGGGCACCCAGGTCCCGCTGGCGGAGCACCTGCCGGCGGAGATCGAGCGACTGACCCCGGTCGCGGAGCGGCTGGGCTGCGCGGCGGAGCTCGCCGGCGTCCAGGCGATGATCGACGACGGCGGCGCCGCGCGTCAGCGTCGCGTGGAGGCACAGGCCCTGGCCGGCCCGCCGGCCGCGGGTGAGGACACGGATGACGCGGTGGCCCCGCTGCGCGCGGTCGTGCTGGACGCCGCCGCCCGCACCCGCGCGTCGCTGGACGGCCGCACCGGCTGAGCGGCCGCTCCCCCGGCGAGGTTGCCGCCCCGCCGCGCCTCCAGGCTTCCGCCGGCCCGCCCGGCGCGGCTACGGTCCCACCATGCGAGCACTCACATGGCAGGGAAAGCGCAACGTCACCGTCGAGGACGTCCCGGATCCGCGGATCCAGGAGCCGACGGACGCGATCATCGAGGTCACTTCGACCGGCATCTGCGGGTCGGACCTGCATCTGTACGAGGTCCTGGGGCCGTTCATGGACGCGGGGGACGTGATCGGTCACGAGCCGATGGGCATCGTCCGCGAGGTCGGGTCCGAGGTCACCCACATCCGGCCCGGTGACCGGGTGGTCGTGCCCTTCACCATCTCCTGCGGCCGGTGCTGGATGTGTCAGCGCGGGCTGCAGTCCCAGTGCGAGGCCACCCAGGTGCGGGAGCAGGGCTCCGGCGCCGCACTCTTCGGCTACTCCCGGCTCTACGGCTCCGTCCCCGGCGGACAGGCCGAGCTGCTGCGCGTGCCCCACGCGGACTACGGCCCCGTGAAGGTGCCGCACACCGGTCCGGATGAGCAGTGGCTGTTCCTCTCGGACGTCGTCCCCACCGCCTGGCAGGGGGTCCGGTACGCGAACGTCCCCGACGGCGGCACGCTCGCGGTGCTCGGCCTCGGCCCCATCGGCCAGCTGGCGGCACGCATCGGCGTGCACCTGGGGTACCGGGTGATCGGCGTCGACCCGGTCCCCGAGCGCCGCGCGATGGCGGCCCGGCACGGCATCGAGGTCCTGGACGCCGACGGCGGCGAGGCCGAGGTGCTCCGCGAGCGCACCAGCGGCCGCGGCCCCGACGGGGTCGTGGACGCGGTCGGCATGGAGGCGCACGCCTCCCCGGCGGGGCATGCGGCCCACACCGCCGTGGGCCTGCTGCCCGACGCGCTCGGCCGGGCGGCCATGAAGACCGCCGGCGTCGACCGCCTAAGCGCCCTCCACACCGCGATCGACGCGGTCCGGCGTGGCGGCACGGTGTCGCTCTCCGGGGTCTACGGCGGCATGAAGGACCCGATGCCGATGCTCACCCTGTTCGACAAGCAGGTCACCCTGACGATGGGCCAGTGCAACGTCCGTCGCTGGGTGGACGACCTGCTGCCCCTGCTCGACGACCCGTCCGACCCCCTCGGCGTGCTCGACCTGACCACGCACACCGCCCCGCTCGAGGACGCGCCCGCCCTCTATGGGACGTTCCAGAAGAAGGAGGACGGCTGCATCAAGGTGGTCCTGAAGCCGTGAGGATCGTCGTCCTGGGCGCGACGGGCAACGTCGGCACCGCTGTCCTGCACCGCCTCCAGGCCGCGGACGAGGTGAGCTCGATCGTGGGCGTGAGCCGGCGCGGCCCGGACCGGGCCGGAGCGCCCTACGACGGCGTCGAGTGGCACCGCCTGGACGTCGCGGAGCCCACGGCGGCGGGGCGGCTGCGCGAGATCGTCGCCGGCGCCGACGCCGTCGTCGACCTGGTGTGGGTGATCCGCCCCAACCGCGACCGTGACCACCTGCGCGCCGTCAACGTGGTCGGCAACGAGCGGGTGTTCCGGGCCGTGGCCGAGGCGGGTGTGCCCCACCTGGTCTACGCGTCCTCGGTGGGCGCGTACGGGCCCGGGCCGAAGGGCCGCGCCGTGGCCGAGTCCCATCCCACCACCGGGGTCCCCACCTCGCACTACGCCGCGCAGAAGGCCGAGGTCGAGTCGATCCTCGACCGCGTGCAGGCCGAGCACCCGGAGCTGCTGGTGACCCGGCTGCGCCCCGGGCTGATCTTCCAGTCCGCGGCCGGGCCCGAGATCAAGGACTACTTCCTGGGCGACCTCGTCCCCGCCCGGCTGGTCGCCCGCCTGCGCACTCCGGTGCTCCCCTTCCCGCGGGGCCTGCGATTCCAGGCGCTCACGGCCCAGGACGTGGCGGACGCGTACTGGCGCGTGATCGCCCACCGGGCGGGCGGGGCCTTCAATGTGGCCGCCGACCCCGTGCTGGACGCGCACACCATGGGCACCGTCCTCGGGGCGCGCCGCATCCTGGAGTTGCCCGTGGACCTGTTCCGAGCGGCCGCGGCGCTGACCTACCGGGCACGGCTGCAGCCCACCGACCCGGGGTGGGTGGACATGGCCGCGGCAGCGCCCATCATGGACACCACGGCCCTGCGCGCCGCGACCGGCTGGTCCGAGACCACCGACGCCCGGGAGGCGGTCCGCCTCGTGCTCGACCATCTCGACGGCGCCGAAGGCCTCGGCAACGCCGGGCACCGCTCGCACTCGCCCACGGAATGAGGACGATGACCATCACCCGTCGGGCCGCCCTGACGGGCCTGCTCGGGGGCGCCGCCCTCGGGTTCACCGCCTGCACCTCCTCCGGCTACCCCGCCGACCCGGACGGCACCCTGGACCGCGTCACGGGCGGGGTGCTGCGCGCCGGCGTCGTGCACCACCCGCCCCACGTGGACGCCTCGGGCGCCGAGCCCGTCGGCCCCGAGCCCGACCTGATCCGCGGCTTCGCGGCGGCGCACGACGCACGCGTCGAGTGGACCGTGGCCGGGGAGGAGGCGCTCATGACCGCGCTGGAGAAGGGCGACATGGACCTGGTGGCCGGCGGCCTGACCTCGGCGTCCCCGTGGACGTCGCACGCGAGCATCACCCGCGACTACGCCGAGGCGGAGGGCCCGGACGGCGAGCCGGTGAAGCTCGTGATGGCCGTGCCCCTGGGTGAGAATCAGATGCTCACGGCCCTCGAGGCGTACTTCGACCAGCGCGCAGCGGAGGAGGCCCGATGACGCGGCGGGACACCCGGGAGACGGGGCCGAGCGGGCGCCGGTTCGGCGCCACGGAGCTGCCCCCGGAGATCGAGCGCGTGGTCCAGCAGGCCAAGCGGCTCGAATGGGCGACGCTGGGGGTGATCGTGGTCACGATCGTCCTCGTGGCGATCGTGATGGGCTCCTCGCAGGCCATGCGGGCCGCGTGGATCGAGGACCTGCTCTCCCTGATCCCGCCGATCGCGTTCCTCGTCGCCCTGCGCGTGGCCCGCATGGCCCCGACGCGGGCCCGGCCCTACGGCTCTCACCGGTCCGTCGGGGTGGGGCACCTCGTGGCCGCCGTCGCCCTGTCCGTGATGGGCGTGGTCCTCGTCGGCGACTCCCTCCTGGGCCTGGTGACGGCGGAGCACCCGCCCATCGGCACGTTCGACCTGTTCGGGCACACCGTGTGGCAGGGCTGGTTCATGATGGCCGTGATGGCCCTGTCCGTGCCCGGGCCCATGATCCTCGGCCACAAGAAGCTCAAGCTGGCCGAGCAGCTCCACGACCGCGTGCTGTACGCGGACGCGGACATGAACAAGGCGGACTGGCAGACGGGCGTGGCGACCATCGTCGGCGTGGCCGGCATCGGCCTGGGCTGGTGGTGGGCGGACTCCGCTGCGGCGATCTTCGTGGGCGTGAGCATCGTGCTGGACGGCTGGAAGAACCTGAAGGAGGCCGTCACGAACCTGGCGGATCGCCGCGCCGCCACGATCGACGGCGCCCGGCCGCACCCGCTCATCGACCGTGTTGAGCGGGTCGCCTGGGCGGAGCCGTGGGTGCGCCAAGCGGGCGCCCGCGTCCGGGACGAGGGCCACGTGTTCCACGTCGAGATGTTCGTGGTGCCGCACGAGGGGGCGGACGTGACGGTGGGCCGCTGCTGCGCGCTGCGGGACGCGATCGCCGCCCTGGACTGGAAGCTGCAGGACGTCGTCGTCGCCCCGGTGGACGAGCTGCCCGCCGAGGTGCACGGCGGTCGGTCCGGGGAGCATCAGACGGGCGAGGAGTAGCCCGGGCCTCAGCCGGCCAGGAACCGGCCCTCGAGGGTGGCGGAGGTGATGCGCTGGACCTCGCGCTGCTGGTCGCCGGTCCTCTGGCGCAGGGCGTGCATCTCGGCGGCGTCGACCGCCGGCAGGTGCGGCGCGAGCTGTTCGAGGACGTGCCACATCGCGGACTTGGCCTGGAGCATGCCCTGCAGCAGGTCCAGTTCGATCTGCGTCCAGCCGGAGCCGCGCGTGCGCAGCGCGTTCACGGGGTTGAGGCGTCCGCCGACCTCGGCCGCCGCGCCGGCGGCCCGGTCCACCAGCGGGGTGCGGAGACCCAGTTCGCCGATGAGCGCCTCCAGGCGGTCCTGGTCGTCCTGGACGGCGTCGCCGAGGCGGCGCAGCGCGGCCTCCTGCGAGGTGCCGGCCCAGGTCTGCTCGGCGGCGCGGAACGCCTTCACACCGGAGCGGGAGCCGAGCAGGTGCTGATTGAGGAAGTCCTCCAGCATCTGCTCGTCCACGGCGGCGGAGGCGGACTCGGGGCGGGGGTGCTCATGGCCGGTCATGGGCCCTGTCTACGGAGCCCCTGGTCCGACGGCAAGGGCTTACCTGCCGGGCGGCACCCGCGTGCCCGCCGCGGACGCGATCTAGCTGATCCGGTGCATCCGAAGGGCGCCGCAGTCCAGGTTCGGCCAGGCGGCCAGGGGAAGGCCGGCGGCCGCTCACGGGGCGAGGGCGTGCGGGGCCCCGCAATGGCTCCCAGCGGGTCGACCCACCTCCGGGAGGCACGACGGGCTTGACTTCTGCCTCGATCTTCGGCTGGGCCTCCCAACAGTGACGCAGAGTCCGCAGCATCGTGGCCGCCCCGTCAAGGAAGGGATGGTGTGACCGGCCTGCCACCGTCCGAAGACCGACTCCTGCTGACGTACTCGAGCCACTGCTGCTGCCAACAGGCCTTAGGATGTGCACGCTCCATGCCCCACGACGAAAGCATGTGCATGATGAATGTGAGTGCCCCGGTACCAACGCGCCCGCAGCTTCCACCTCTAGCGCGACACGCGCTGCTGATCATCTGGGACGGCGTGTCGTGGATCCTGGCGCTGCTGGCCTTCTTGGTGGTCCGCTACGACTTCGGGCTGTCACCCATGCAGTGGAACTGGGTGATCGCGTTCACCTTCATCGCGGTGGCGCTCCAGTGTGCCGCGGGCCTGGTCACCCAGGTCTATCTCGGACGCCACCGAGTGGGCAGCTTCTCCGACGCCGGGTGGACGGCTGTGATCGTCTGCGCCATCGCACTGAGCATCGGCCTCGCTCTGAGTGTGGCGTCCCCCGCCTTCCCCCGCGGCGTGGCGTTGACCATGCCGCCGTTGGCCCTGGTGATCATGCTGGCCGGCCGTTTCCTTGCACGAAATGTGGCGGCGGGCCGGCCTCGAGCTGCCACGGAGGCTTCCGTGCCGGCGATCGTCTACGGCGCCGGCAACGCCGGTCATCAGGTCTCACAGTTGATGCGCCAAGCCGAAGAGCCTCCCTACCGCATCGTGGGGTTCCTTGATGACGACAAGGGCAAGTCCCGGCTGCGGATCCACGGCCTCGGGGTGCGCGGCAGGGGCAAGGATCTGGCCGAGGTCGCCGCTGAGCTGGGCGCCGAGGCTGTGATCTACGCCATCTCCAACGCCGATGCCGACCACGTCGAGTGGGTCAGCCGCATGTGCACCGAGGAGGGACTGGACCTCGTCGTCGTGCCGCCGCTGCGTGAGATGGTCGGCGGGAAGGTAACCCTCGGGTCCCTGCGCCATCTGAGCGTGACTGACCTGTTGGGCCGACGGCCTATTTCCACGGACATCTCCGCTATCTCGGATTACGTCTCGGGCAAGGTCGTACTGGTCACCGGCGCCGGCGGTTCCATCGGCTCAGAGCTGGCCGTCCAGCTGCACCGTCTCGGTCCGGCCAAACTCCTCCTGCTGGATCGAGACGAGTCCGCCCTGCACGGCGTGCAGCTGGACATCTACGGCAACGGTCTCCTGGACACGGACGACATCATCCTCTGCGACATCCGTGACGAGCAGGCGTTGCAGGCCGTCTTCGAGCACCACCGGCCGCAGGTCGTCTTCCACGCCGCCGCGCTGAAGCACCTCCCCATGCTCGAGCGGTTCCCCCTGGAAGGATGGCGCACCAATGTCCTGGGCACGCGCAACGTCCTGCAGGCCGCCCACTCGGTCGGCGTGCAGCGCTTCGTGAACATCTCCACGGACAAGGCCGCCGCGCCGACCAGTGTCCTCGGCGCCACCAAGCGCCTGGCTGAGCGCCTGACCGCCTGGCACGCCACCACGTATGACCTGCCATACCTCTCAGTGCGCTTCGGCAACGTCCTCGGCTCCCGAGGATCGGTGCTGATCTCCTTCAGGAATCAGATAGAAAAGGGAGGCCCGGTCACCGTCACCCACCCGGACGTGACCCGCTACTTCATGACCATTCCCGAGGCCTGCGAGCTCGTGCTCCAGGCCGGCGCGATCGGCAATCCCGGCGAGGTCCTGGTGCTGGACATGGGCCAGCCCGTGAAGATCCTGGACGTGGCCAAGCGGATGATTGCCGAGTCCGGGCAGAACATCGACATCCACTTCACCGGCCTGCGTCCTGGCGAGAAGATGCATGAGGTGCTGTTCAGCAATGCCGAGGCGAAGGCAACCAGCCAGCATCCGATGATCAGCGAGGTGCAGGTCCCCGACCTCGATCCGATCGTGGTCGGGGACCTGCCCTCAGATCGAGAGTCGATCCTGGCCATGATCGACGATGAGCCGTCCGTCGGACCCGCCGACGATGCCCAGACCGCAGGACTCGACCAGTCAGGAGCACGCCCGTGACCGACCGCATCTTCCTCTCGTCCCCAGATGTCACGCAGGCCGAAGAGGACGCCCTCGTCCGAGCCTTCCGGTCGAATTGGATCGCGCCCCTAGGCCCCGAAGTGGACGCCTTCGAATCCGAGCTGGCGGACTACACCGGACGCGCCCATGCAGTCGCTCTGGCCTCGGGGACGGCGGCTCTCCACCTGGGTCTGCTCAACCTCGGGGTTGGTCCCGGCGATCTGGTGCCGACGTCATCGCTGACGTTTGCCGCGACGGCCAACGCCATCACCTACACCGGTGCCGAGCCGGTGTTCCTCGACGCTGACGAGTCCGGCAACATGAACCCCGCCCTGCTCGAGCAGGCCCTCACCACCCTCCGCGGAGAAGGCCACGAGATCAAGGCGGTGGTCCCCGTCGACCTGCTCGGCAAGACCGCCGATCACGCCGCCATCGGGCGGATCGCCGCTGACCACGGTGCCGTCGTCCTGTCCGACGCCGCTGAGTCCCTGGGCGCGACCCGAGACGGGAAGCAGTCGGCTGCCTACGGGGTGGCCGCTGCGGTGTCATTCAACGGGAACAAGATCATGACCACCTCGGGCGGTGGCGCCCTGCTCACCGACGACGAGGAGATGGCTGCACGCACCCGCTACCTCGCGACCCAGGCCCGCCAGCCGGTCGTCCACTACGAGCACACCGACATCGGTTACAACTACCGCCTCTCCAACATCCTCGCCGCGTTGGGCCGGGCGCAATTGGACCGGCTCGAGGAGATGATCGAGCGCCGTCGAGCGTTGCGGATCCGGTACCGCGAGCTGTTCGCCGCGGTGCCCGGTGTCGAGATGTTCGGCGAGCCGTCCGGCGTCGACGGCGGTCCCACGCGCGACAACTTCTGGCTCTCCTCCATCCTGGTGGACCCGGACACGGCAGGGTTCACCGCCGAGGATCTGCGAGTCCACCTGGCCGGACAGGACATCGAAGCCCGACCGCTGTGGAAGCCCATGCACCTCCAGCCGGTCTTCGCTGGGCGCCGCGCGTTCACGGACGGCACCGGCGAGCGGTTGTTCACCACCGGGCTGTCGCTTCCCAGCGGTTCGGTGCTCGACGAATCCAGCATCGGTCGTGTCGTGGAGTCGATCACCTCGTTCCTGGAGAGCCGAGCATGAGGATCCTTCTCTCCTCCGTGGGCAGAAGGCCCTACCTGGTGCGCTGGTTCCGCGACGCCATGAAGGCGAACGGCGTGGATGGCGCAGTCCTCGCGGCGGACGTCGACGCCAACGCCCCGTCACGGCCGTTTGCCGACGGCTTCGTCTCGGCGCCGAAGGTGGTGGACCCCGGCTATGCGTCGTGGCTCCGCCAGACCCTGGGCGAGCACGACATCGACCTGGCCGTCTCGATCAACGACTTCGAACTCTCGACTTGGGCGACCCTTCCCGAGGACCGCGCCTGGGCACCGCTCGTCCGCCTCGACGCCGACACCCAACGCATGGTCGAGGACAAATTCGCCACCAGCCAGGCCCTCGTCAAGGCCGGCGTCCCCTCTCCGGTGACGTGGGTGGGCACCGCTCCCCCCGCAGTCGAGGAGGCAGCCGGGCCGTTCGTGACCAAGGGCCGCTACGGCAGCGCGTCGCGTGGGCTGCGGTTCGTCGATCGAGCCGGTCTTCCCGGAGCGCTCGAGGAGGCATCCGGCGAGGTCACGACTCGTCAAGGGGTGCCCGCACTGCAGCAAGACGAGGTCCCGCCTGCGGAACTGATCGTGATCCAGGAACGGATCGACGGCGTCGAGTACGGCCTTGACGTGGTCTGTGACTTGGAGGGCCGCTACGCCGGCGTCCTGGCACGACGCAAAATCGCCATGCGCAGCGGCGAGACAGACCGCGCTGTTTCCGTCGACGCGGCCCCCTTCGAGTCCATCGCTCGGGGCATCGCAGAGGCGATCCCCCACCCGGGGACGATCGACGTGGATGTGTTCGTAGACGCCTCCGGTGACATCTATGTGATCGACATCAACCCCCGGTTCGGCGGCGGCTACCCGTTCTCACACATGGCCGGTGCTCGCGTGCCGGAATGTTATGTGGCCTGGACGCTCGGCAGAGAGCCTGACCCCGCATGGCTGCGCTGCCGACCTGACGTCGTCGCCGGCAAGTTCGTCGAGATCGCAGCCACGAGCGAAGGAGGCACCGGTGCTGACGCCTGACTCCCCCTACCAGGAGCGTTTCGCCGCGCTCAACCAGAAGTTGCGCTGGGAGGTCGCGGACGAACTGCGGCGGGCAAACCTCGCGCGGGTCGACGAGCTGCACCCCCCGGTCACGCCGCGGGACTCGTTCTACACCCGGCACGGCAAGCGAGCACTCGACGTCGCCGTCTCCGGGGCCGCCCTGCTGTTGAGCTCGCCCGTGGTCGGCGCGCTGTGCCTGGTGACACTGAAGGAGCTGGGCCGGCCGGTGCTGTTCACACAGAAGCGCCCCGGCCAGCACGGCAAGATGTTCCGGATGGTCAAGCTGCGCACCATGCGAGAGGCCTACGACGACCAGGGCAGGCCCCTGCTCGGCGAGTTGCGCGTGACGAAGACCGGGCGGCTGATCCGGCGTGCCTCTCTGGACGAGCTTCTGAACTTCTGGAACATCTTCAGGGGGGACATGTCCCTGATCGGCCCGCGACCGCTGGTGCCCGAGTACGTGGAGCGCTTCAGCCGACGCCACCGCCAGCGCATGGCGGTCAAGCCAGGACTGGAGTGCCCTCCCCCCCGTCCACCGAAGGGCCCGGTCACCTACAACGACCAGTTCGAGAACGACTGCTGGTACGTGGAGAACGTCTCGCTCAAGACCGATGCCTGGCTGATCTGGCGCGTCCTGCAGACCGCTCTGGACCGGCGCCAGAACAAGGCACGCGGGTCCTCCACGCGCGGCTCCTTCATGGGATACGACGCCGATGGCACGGTGATCACCACCGTCGCACTGCCGGACTGGGCCCTCAACACGGTGCTCGAGCGCCACGGCCTGATGACGTCGAACTCCGCGCACGCTCGGCGGGAGGGGTGACCATGGATCTGGACGCCAGGCCGTTGGCTGGCAAGAAGCTGCTGCTGCTGGATGGCTCCCGCAAGTCCATCGAAATCGTGGACGAGGCGCATCGCCTCGGCGTCCACGTGATCGTGACCGACTACAACACCCCGGAGCAGTCTCCCGCCAAGCTCGCCGCAGACCAGCACTTCGAAGTGAGCACCAGCGACGTCGACGCAGTCGTCGAGCTTATCCACCGAGAGGGTGTCGACGGTGTGCTTGCGGGTTTCTCCGACCGTTGGCTGGCCACCTACGCGGAGATCTGCGCAACGGCGCAGGTGCCGTGCTACGCCACCGTGGACCAGATCCGGCTGTTCACGGACAAAAAGCGCTACAAGGCCATGCTCAAGCAGTTCGGGGTGCCCACCATCACCGGGTACTCCGTGGAGGACGCCACCTCGGGAACGATTCCGAAGGAGGCGTTCCCGCTGATCGTCAAGCCTGCCGACGGCAGCGGCTCCCGCGGGATCAGCGTGGTGGCATCGCAGTCCGAACTCCAGAGCGGCCTCGACGTGGCCCTGGATTACTCCTGGACACAGGATCTTGTCATCGAACGGTTCCTGCCCGGCCCGGAGGCGACCGTCTACTGGGTGTTCCAGGACGGTGACTGCCGGGTCTCGCTGATGTGGCACCGGCATATGCACGACTTCGGCCCGCAGGACCGGTACCGCTTACCGGTGGCGTACTCTTCGCCGAGTTCGCTGTTGCCAACATACCTGGCGGACGTGGCGCCGTCCGTCCAGGCGATGATGCGCTCTGCCGGGGTGCGAAACGGCATCATGTTCATGCAGGGGCTGATCCACGAGGGTGTGTTCCACACCTATGACATCGGCTATCGGGTGACGCCGACCCAGGAGTACCGCGTCGTGGAGGAGCTGTGCGGGTACAACCCGCTGTCCATGCTGATCCATTTCGCCCTCACCGGCACGATGGGCGAGCCCGATCTGGCGGCTGTAACCGAGCCGCGACATCACGGGTACGGCTTCAACATCTCCACATTGATCCGCCCGGGGACGGTCGGCTCCGTGATGGGCCTTGACGACGTCGCCGCCCTGCCAGGCGTCCTGTCCACCGTGGCGGCCATCGACGCCGGTGAGACGTTGCCGGAGGAGGGCTGGGGCCAGTTGCGGCAGGTGGCGGTGCGGACCGTCGGCGTCGCGGACTCCCTGGACTCGTTGCGTCAGACGATGCGCCGGGTCGACGAACTGATCGACGTCCGGGACGAGGACGGCGCGTCCATGGTGATCCACCCGGACATGCCGCCGCGGGACCTGGACGCATGCGTCCTCTGAGCAGGCCGCAGACGACGAAGGACGGAGAGACATGCGCTTTGTGGTGACCGGGGCCGGTGGGTTCCTCGGCAGCAGCGTGGTGCGCGAGCTGCTCGCGGAGACGGATCACGACGTCGTCGCGGTCAGCTCGCAGACGGACGGAGAACTGGCAGCGCAACTGGAGCGCGCCCCCTACCCCCCGTTGCGGCGCTTCCCGCAGGTCCACCCGCGGACGCGGCTCCTCGAGGCGGGCTTCCTACGCGACGGCGACATCGTCATCAACTGTGCGTTCCCGTGGAACCGCGGCGGCCGGGCGATGGCCGACGGGCTGGAGTACCTGACCCGGCTGTTCCGGTCGGCCCACGCCGTCGACCTGCACAGCTTCGTGAACGTCTCCTCCCAGAGCGTCTACTCCCAGGCCCGCACCGAGGCGGCCGACGAGGGCAGTCCGATCGAGTGCGACACGCCCTATTCCACCGGCAAGTACGCGATGGAGCTCGCCGCCGAGCTGGTCCTGTCACCGGAGGTGTTGGTGAACGCACGGATGTCCAGCCTGATCGGGCCAGGGTACGACGTGCGCATCGTCAATCGTTTTATCGCCCGGTTTCTGGCCGATGAGCCCATTTCGATCCAGGGTGGGGACCAGGTGTTCGACTTCATGGACGTCCGTGACGCCGCTCGGGCCTTGATCGTCGTGGCCCTGGCCGGCCCCCCGGAGGGCTCCGCGGCCCTCAACATCGGCAGTGGTGCCCCCCGGACACTCCGGGACATCGCCCAGACCGTCGCGGACGTCGTCCGGACGCACACGGGGCACGAGCCGCGCATCGACTGGGAACCCTCCGCCGGGGACGACCGCACCCTCGGGCTGGACTCGGGCCGGCTGCGTCGGGAGTACGATTTCACCCCCCGTCACACCCTCGAGGACTCGGCTCTGAGCATTCTTCGGGGGATGACCACCCCTCAGCTCCCGTCGGTGTGCGAGACGCCCACCGGCCCCATCGAGGGAGGCCGCCGATGACCCGCCGCCTGATGCTCTTCGCCAACTCCTTCCCCTACGGGAAGCAGGAACCGTACCTGATGCGGGAATGCCACTACCTGGACGTCTTCGACGAGGTCTACATCTTCTCGCTGTCGATCCGTAAGCATCAGAGGGATCATCGGCGTGATCTGCCACTCGAGCAGGTGACGGTCGTCCCCGTCCCGTTCAAGTCCCCCCTGTTCTACGCCGCTGTCTCGCCGAGGGCTCTGGTGTCCCGTGCCTTCGTGACTGAGCTTCGCCAGCTCCTCAGAGACCGTCGCTTCACCGTGGCGCGTGCCCTCCAGGCACTGTCCCAGTTCAGCCGTGCCGAGCACGAGGCGTCCGTGATCGGACGCTTCATCCGTGACAACATCGCGCCGAGCGCCTCCGACGAAACCGTCTTCTATGCCTACCGCTTCCTCTACCAGCCGTACCTGATGAGCAGACTGGCAGCGAAGTTCCCGTCGAGCCGACTGATCGGGCGTGCCCACGGCATCGATCTCTTCGAAGAGCGCCAGTCCACGGATTACCTGCCGGGCCGCGAGATCAACCTGCGCGCTCTCGACGAGCTGCACAGCGTCTCACGGGCCGGCGCCGAGTACCTGCGCGCGCGGCATCCGGATTTCGTGGAGAAGATCCAGGTGTCCTACCTCGGGACCGAGGACCATGGGGTCCGCCCGCCGCGGTCCTCGTCTCAGGTGCTGCGGCTCGTCTCCTGTTCCGAGGTGGCACCCGTCAAGCGACTCGAACTCCTCGTGGAGGCACTGAGGGAGGTCTCGGACACCGTCCAGGTCGAGTGGAGTCACTACGGGGATGGCCCGGACATGGACCGGGTGCGCGCCATGGCCTCGACCCTGCCGGGCCACGTCTCCGTCGACTTCCACGGCTGGACCCGCAACGACGAGATCCTGGAGGCCTACCGCTCCGGACGGCACGACGTGTTCATCAATGTCAGCAGCTCTGAGGGGCTGCCGGTCTCCATCATGGAGAGCAGTTCCTGCGGGCTCCCCACCATCGCCACGGATGTCGGTGGCACCGGGGAGATCGTCTCCGACGGCGTGAACGGCCGACTCATCTCAGCCAATCCGATGCCGCGGGAGATCGCGGACGCAGTCGAGGAGTTCGCCCGGATGACTCCCGATGCCTTCGCCCGTCGGTCGGCGGCTGCCCGGGAGACGTGGAGCACGCACTTCGACTCCGACCGGAACTATCGGCAGTTCGTCGAGAAGATGCTGTCGTGACTCGTCGACCCCGGCCACTGCGAACGCCTCGACCAGACCAGGAAGGAACTCCGCGTCCCGCGGCGTCCTTACTCCAGCGTGCCCGGCGGAAGGCCGTCGGCGACGGCAGGCTCTTGCGCCAGGTCCTCACCGTGCTGTCCGGGACGACGATGGCCCAGCTGATCACGATCGTCGGCATGATCCCGTTGGCGCGCCTCTATTCGCCCACAGACTTCGGACTGTTCGCGATCGCCCAGTCGATCGTGCTCGCCGGGACGATGGTCGCGGCGCTGCGCTATGACATCGCCATCGTCCTTCCCGAGAGCCAGTCGGCCGCGCGCACCGTTCACCGGCTGGCCTCCCGGATCATCCTGGTGACCTGCGTCGTCCTCGCCGTCATCCTGCTGCTGGCCCATCGGCTGGTCAGCGAGCACTATGAGAACCCGTCCTTCGGCATCTGGCTCACCGTGACCGCGCTCATCGTCTACGCGATGGCGCAGATCATGAACACGCAGGGCTGGCTGATCCGGATGAAACAGTTCGGCCTCATCGCACAGAACCGGATGCTTGCGGCAGCGCTCATGCTGACGGCTCAGTTGGTCTGCGCACCCCTGGTGGGGGGATTCGAGGGGCTGCTGATCGGCATGCTCGTCGGGCAGGTCGTGACCCTCATCATCCTGAACCGGCGGGTTCCGGAGCTGCGCACCTCGCTCCCGGTGGACGCCCCCGCGATCCGGGAGATGGCGGTGCGCTACAAGAAGATGCCGTTGCTCAATGCACCCAACGTCCTGGTGGACGCCGTCCGGGACGCCGGGATCAACATCCTCATCGGCAACATCGCCCTGGGCGGCCTCGGGCAGTACTCCTTGGCGAACAAGGCGACGAATGCGCCGGTCTACCTGATCCGCGGCGCCATCGCCCAGGTGTTCCTGCCGCTCATGGCCCGCGCCCGTCCCGGTGAGCTGACGCCGCTGGTGAAGCGACTGCTCATCCGCCTGGGCTTCGTCGCCACCCCGGTGTTCCTGGTCTTCTACTGGCTGGCGCCCTGGCTGTTCCCCGTGCTCCTGGGAGACCAGTGGGGCCAGGCGGGCCTGATCGCCCAGGCATTGATGCCGTGGCTCTTCATGAACACCTTCACCTCGCCGCTGGCCAACGTGTACGTCACCACGGAGCGTCAGGGGTGGCTGTTCGGTTTCGCCGTGGTGTACGCGGCCGCGCCGTTGATCTTCCTGACGACCAGCACGCTCCCGCTGCTCCCCCGGGTGCAGGTCATGGCGTGGATCATGGCCGCGGCCCTGATGTGCATGCTCGTCATGACCCTGGCCATCACCCGTCAGTTCGACCGCCGCGTTCAGCCAGCCGAGGTCGCCTCGGACGTGGCACGGCCGACGAAGGAGCACCCGTGAAGAGCGTCCGGAACCCTGTACCTCCCGCCCCCCCCGGCGGTGCCGGACTCTTGATCGTCCCGCTCGCGGTGGCGGTCTTGGTGCTCGCTGCGGTCGTGCTCATCGATCCGCAGATGCGGGCGTGGTCCATACCGGTGAGCCTCTGGATCGTGGCGGTCGGCTTCGCATCCGCTCGGATCCGCGACCGCATCATGCTGCTGGCCCTGCTGGCGACGTACGCCTTCTTCCTGCTGGGCAAGCCCATCATGATGGGCTATTTCGGCTATGACGGCCTCGGCTGGTCTGCGGAGGTCGAGGACCACCTGATTCTCACGCTGTCCCTGGGTCTGCTCGGCATCGTCGCCGGGTATCTCCTGTACCCCCGGGCGATCGTCGCCCTCCTCGCCCGCCGTCGCCGACGGGCACGATCGGCCGCGCGCCAGGAGGCCCGGCGGCAGTTCGGAGAACGCTTCGCCTCCGCAGCGGAGCTCGCGTACTGGGCGACCCTGCCCTTCGCGCTCGCCCATCTGGTCACCAACGTCCGCACGGCCAGCCAGGCCGGCTACACGGGCCTCTACGTCAGCGGGCAGAGTGGCTTCGCCTCCGTCACCGCCTATGGCAACTTCGCCAACACCGTCGCCTTCTGTGTCTTCCTGGCCGCCCTCGCGTCGAGACGGCGAACCTGGGTCGTGCTGACCACCGCTTTCACCGTGCAGGCCCTGATCATGGCCACCGGCGACCGCGGCGACTTCGGCACCTTCCTGTTGATGGTCTTCGCCTACCTGGTGTATCGCGCCCGTCATCAGGACACGACGCTGATCCCGCTGCGCCGGCTGATGCTGATCGGAGGCGCGGCGGTGATCGTTCTGGTCCCCGTCTTCCTCCTGGTCGGGGCGAACCGAGACGGCGCCGAGGGAAGCGACACCCTGTCCGGATTCCTATACGGACAGGGCTCCAGTCTCAACGTCATCGAGTACGGTCTCCTCTACGAGTCACGGCTGCCGGAGGGCCACTACCTCATGACATTCGCCAGCCAGGGAATCCTCCGGCTGATCTTCGGGGGAGACGGCGGACTCGCCGGCAACACCGTGGAGTACGCGCAGTCCGGCACCTCCCTGAGTCACTCGCTGTCCTACATCACCCTGGGGGACCTCTACCTCACCGGACGCGGGGTGGGCTCGTCTTTCCTCGCCGAGGGGTTCGCGGACTACGGTTACGCTGGCGTCCTTCTGGTCGCGGTGTCCTACGGACTGCTGGTGGCCTGGATCGACGCCTTCGTCCCCGGTTCGGTGCTGGCCAACACCATGCGCCTGCTCAGCATCCCTGCCATCGTGTTCGCACCTCGTGGCAGCGCCTCCGGTTTCCTCGCCGACGTGCTGTCCCCGGTCACCTTGGCCGTCCTGCTGGGCACCTGGCTCGTCGCGCTCCTGCTCAAAGACCGCCGGCGTGAAGGGGCTCAACGCGTCACACCGCGGGTCGTCGCGCCGGCGCGCGTCGGGCGACTACCCCATCTGACTCTGGAGAGATAGGGCCACATCACCATGTCCAAGCTCCGCATGCTCTCCCGAATGCTCAGGAAGGGCCGGTTCATGTTCATCATCAGCGGCGGTGACCGAGCCCGGTACATGAGCAGGAAGGGCCTCGTCCGCGGGATGGGCGAGAACGTGTGGTTCCAGCCGCGCGCCCTGCCCTACGATCCCAACCTGATCCGCTTTCACAACAACATCGTCGTCGCCTCCGGCGTGACCTTCGTGGCGCACGACGTCATCAATCTCATGATCGGCAGGAAGAACGGCGTCCGTCTTCCCGTCAACGAAGACTGCATCGAGGTGATGGACGACGTGTTCATCGGATCCGGGTCCGTGATCCTGCCCGGCGTCCGCATCGGCCCGCGTGCGATCATCGCCGCCGGGACCGTTGTCACCAAGGACGTGCCGCCGGACTCCATCGTCGGGGGCGTTCCGGCCAAGCGGCTGGGGGACTTCTCCGAGCTGGAGGCACAGCGCCTGGCGGACGCGGGACGCTTCGACGGCATGACACGCGCCCAGATCGACGACGTGCTCTGGGAGCGCTTCGACGCCGCACGCGACTCTGCGGTCGCCCGCTGACCCGCTCCCCCGCCGGAGATCCGACCAGACGAGGGCCCTCTTGACCGCCCATCCCCCACCGGCGTCGGCCGGGACAGCTCCACGCGAGTTCCGCCGCGGGCTCACTCCCGCTTGGGTGTTCGTACCGGCGATCGGCTCAGAGATGGGCGGGGGGCCTTCGTCCTGCCCTGCGACTGATTGCACGACGCCGGGATCGCTGGGGTGGTGCTGGGTTTCGGCGTTGCCACCGTACTCATCCTCGTGGTCGGCCTGGTGTACGCGACCGCCATCCGAGCCCTTCCCCGCACCGGCGGCGGGGTGCTCTTCGCGCTCTTCTCGGCCGGACGGATCCCCGGGTTCATCGCCGGCTGGTCCTTGGCTCTGGGGTACATCGGGATCGGCGCCATGAACGCCTCGGCGGTCACCCTGTTCTTCCGTGTGACCTTCCCGGGGATCCCCTCCCACGGCAAGCTCTTCGAGATCGCCGGGTGGGAGGTCTACCTTGCGGAGGTCCTGGTCGCGATCCTGTTCATCTGGGTCTTCGCCCTCTTGAACATGAAGGGGGTGGACTTCTCCGGACGGTTCCAATTCTGGGCGGTCGTGACCAGGCTCACCTGCATCGCCGTACTCGGAGTGTCCGCCGTGTACGCCTTCCTGACGACGGACATCGAGCTGCCTGCAGCTGTTCCCCGGGTCAGTCGCTGCTGACCAGCGTCGTCGTCATCCTCGCGATCGCACCGTGGGCTTTCATCGGGTTCGAGACCGTCCCGCAGATGGCCGGGGAAATCGGCTTCGCCCCACGCAAGGTCGTCGGACTGATGGTGACGGGCATCGTCACTGCAGCGGTGGTGTACATCCTCATGTCACTGGTGGCGGCGATCGCGGTGTCCTCTCGGGCCGCGGACTACAGTGACAGCGCATGGCCGCCGGCAGACGCACTCACGGACCTGTTGGGCCCCATGGCCATGGTCCTGGTGGTGGTGGCGGTCTCCGCGGGCGTGCTGACCGGGCTGAACGGGTTCATCGCGGCCTCTTCTCGGGTGCTGTACACCATGGGCGAGGCCAAGATGATCCCCCGGGCCTTCCGCTCCCTGTCCCGGGCCTCCGGCACCCCGGTGTTCTCCATCCTGGTCATCGCCACACTGTGCTCGTCGACCCCGTGGTTCGGCAGGGCCGCCTTGAGCTGGCTGGCGGACATGACCTCGACCGGCATCACCGTGGCGTACTTCTTCGCCTCGATTTTCGTCATCTCCCTCGCCTCCGGCAGGATCCGGCTGGCGGAGGCGATGGCTGCCTCCGCCGGACTGGAGATCCTGGGCATAGCCGGGGCCCTGATCGCTGTCCTGTTCCTCTCGTTGTTGCTCGTCCCCTCTTCCCCCGGGGCTTTGGGCACCGAGTCGCTCTTCGCCCTCATCGTCTGGGCCGTCCTGGGCGGTGCACTGCTGGGCTTGAGTTGGCCGCGCTTCAAGACGACGGGCATCGACGCGCTCCACCAGGAGTACACGGAGGCTGAACAGCAGGGACAGGCCCCCATGTGAGCCGTGCACACGGCTACCATGGCCACCTGCAGAAAGAGGCCGGCACGGGGAGGACTTCCCGTGCCGGCCTTGTTCCTGGGCCCCGAGAGAGGGCGCGCTCCCGTCGTCAGCGGCTCCCATCTACCAGGGCCGGCGGATCGTCGATGTCACTGACGAAGGCCTTGCGTTTGCCCGAGGCCAGCACCGGCATCTCGTCGACGTACTCGAAGCGGCACTCGACAATGTCACCGACCCGCTCGTCCAGGATACGGCGCAGGGTGCGCTCGATCTCTGCCGACGGCTCTGCGTTGAGGAGCCATGTGAACCGCCCGATGTCGTGCTGGCGCAGCTGGAACTGGCGCAGCTCCGAGATCTCGCCAGCACGGCCCCAGATCGCCAGGGCGTGGAGCTTCCTCGGCGCCGCAGCGGTGCCTCCCACGAGCACGTCCAGTCGACGACCGTGCAGGTCGACGATGGTGTTCCGGACGGCCCGGCCCTGGTCGTCGACCTTGAACCGCGCCATGTCACCCGTGTCGTAACGCAGCAGGGGCATGGCCAGGTTATGCAGATCGCTCACCACCAGGCGACCCAGCTCCCCCGCTGCGGCCGGCTCATCGGAGTCCTCCTGGAGGATCTCCACGTGGTACGAACTGGTGTCGACCTTGTAGGCGCTCCAGTCGTCTCGGTCTGAGATGCTCATGGCTCCGACGTCCATGCTGGAGTACCGGGCATAGGCCTGGACGCCGAAGAGGCGACGTGCCGCCGCGAAGAAGTACGGGGTCGGTGCCTCCCCTGCGGAGATCAGGGTGCGGACAGTGCCCGGGGCGAACCGCGTGCCTTCGGCCTCGAGGGCGCGCATGACCATCTCCAGGTACGACGGATAGCCCAGGAACATGACGTCTTTGCGCTTCTGCACCCAGGCCTTCAGCGGCGCGATGTCCGCGGGGTCGAAGCGGTCCGCATGCGCTGGGTAGTGTTCACGCAGGATCTGCACGGCACGGCTCCTGACCGAGATGCGGCCCCACTGACGCGCCCGCACGATGGGGGCGAACGGGTCGGCCCCGGCGTACCTGAGCGATGCCGCCACCCCGGCCTGGTTGCGCCGGGCACGGGAACGGTCCAGGTAGACCGTCAGCGGGACGCCGGTCGACCCGGACGTCGTCCGCGACACGAGCTGGCTGCGGTCCACCCCTGTGCGGAGGAAGTCCTCGACTCCCCCATTGACCATCAGCTTGTCCACCACGGGCAGGTCCTCAAGGGAGGAGACCTGAGGGGAGTGGCGGTTGTAGAACGGCACATTCTGGACGGCGTGTTCGACGATCCGGTCGATGCGTTGCGGTTCCGCGGCACCCGCCGGTTGTTCGAGGGCGGCAAGGATCTCGGACTCGATGTCGTCGAAGGACCCCTTGGTCAGGGCTTGGGCCGCCATTCTGCGCAGTGCAGACGCCATGGATGATCCTCCACTTCGAAGGGCTGGGGTGGGGCCTCCGGCAGATGGCAGAGGGCGGCGCACCCGGATGGGAGGAGGCCCGCGCCTCAGCGATAGTACTGAGAGTATCCGTCGATCTGCGACACCGGGACGTCGTTGAGCACGACTCCGTAGACGGACGCGTCGGCCGCCTCGAGGATCGACAGCGCCTCGGTGAGCTGGTTCTGGCGCACGACCCCCGCGCGTGCCACCACGACAGCGCCGCCGGCCTGGTGGCTGAGGACTGCCGCGTCGGTCACGGGCAGCAGCGGGGGGGCATCGAGGATGACGTACTCGAAGTGCGCCTCGACGAGGGCGAGCAGTTCCGCCAGGGCCTCGGACCCCAGCAGCTCGGACGGATTCGGAGGAACCGTTCCGGCGGGGAGGACCGACAGGTCGTCCACGGACAGCAGCACGTCGTTGAGATCGGCTCGGCCGGTCAGCACATCGGACAGGCCCAGCTCGTCATCCAGGCCCAGCCTGGCCCCCACCTGCGGACGGCGCAGATCCGCATCAACCAGCAGGACCCGGGCGCCGGCCTCGGCCAGGACCTTGGCCAGGTTCGTCGAGGTCTCGGTCTTGCCCTCACCCTGCACCGATGAGGTGACGACGATGGAGGAACGTCGTTCACCGCCGAGAGCGACGAAGCCCACGGCGGTGCGCAGCTTCCGATACGACTCGTCGCTGGCCCACGCCGTGCCGCGGGTGGGAGCGGCCCCGTCCTTGGGCCGGTCCGAACCCTTGTGGTGGACCACGGAGGCCAGGACCGGCGCGTCGGTGACCTCCTCGAGGTCATCCCTTGTACGGATACGGGAGTCCAGCACGCGCCGCACCAGCGCCTGGCCCAGGCCGATGACGACGCCGGCGATCAATCCCAGGGCGATGTTCACCACGGGGCGCGGTGACACCGGACGGGACGACGCTGCCGCCGGCTCCACCACCGTGACGGTGACGATCTCGTCCCCGTCAGGACCGGTGGGCACGACGTCGCTGGTGACGTTCTTGAGGCTAGCCGTGATCGCGTTGGCGATCTCGGCGGCACGTCCGGCGTTCGTGTCCGTGACCGTGACATCCACGATGGAGGTGCCGGCGGGAGCCGACACCGACACGCGACTCCGCAAGGCCTGTGGTGTCACGTTCAGACCCAGTTCATCGATGACGGGGTCGAGGACGAGGGCGCTGTCGGCGAGGGCGACGAAGGAGGAGACCTGCCGCTCGGCGTAAAGGGCGCCAGAGGACAACTCGCCGGGTGTAGCCGCCGTGTCCACCGCGATGAGCGCCGACGATGTGGAGCTGTACTTCGGCGTCTGCAAGAACGTGAACACGAGAGCCGCGCCCACGCATACCGACAGCACGGTCAGAATGCTGCGCCAGTACTTGCGGAAGGTCTGTAGGTATTGCTGAAGATCCATCACATTCCCTCGATCGAGACTCCAATGAGGTTCACCACGACATGGACCCACCTATGACAGCGTGACATTCGCGGTGCCTGCCGCCCAGCGAGAACCTCACCGGTCAGCCGCGAGGCCTCCATCCCGTATGCGAGCTCGGCTCACCTTATCCCAGTTCCGGGGCGGCGAAAGTGATCCGTGGGGCGCCGTGCGGCGCGATCATCCGATGAGGCGGAGACCACGCGGGTATCTTGTGTCCCGGGCCCTCCGGTGAGGAGCGTGCCCCGGCGCGTCCACGACGATGAGGAGCCAATCCAATGACACGATTCCAGTGGCAACCCGGCGGTGAAAACCGTCATGCGCTCGGGCACGAAGGCCCCTTCAAGGTCCTTTTCGTCTGCACGGCCAACATCTGTCGTTCCGCCTACGCCGACGTGACCAGCCGCGCGCGCGGCATCCAGGGCGTCGAGTTCGGATCGGCAGGAACACGCGCGCTCGTCGAACATCCCATCGATCCGCCCATGGCCGCAGAGGTCCACGCCGCCGGAGACCCGTCCCAGCACGTCGCACGCCAGCTCACCCGCGGCCTCCTGGAGGAGGCGGATCTCGTGCTGACCATGGGCCCAGACCACCGGCGATGGATCCTCGACGCCTGGCCCCAGCACGGGCGCAAGGTGCTGCTGCTGGGCCAGGCAGCGCGCATCATGTCAGACCTGCCAGCAGACCTGGAGTTGGACCGCCTTGTCCCACTCCTCTGGGCGCGTCGCTCCGCCGATCCGAGCGACGAAGTGCAGGATCCATACAAGCGAGGCCCCGAGGCCATGGCCACCGCTGCACGGCAGATCGATGCGGCCATGGACGTCATCGCACCCACGCTGGCGCACATCGCCTGGCGCTGACACGTCCCACAGCGAATGGCCGCGCGGCTCCGTGGGGCATCTTCCCCGTCAGGGCGCGTCCCCCGCGTAGCCCGAGGGATTAGCCTGCTGCCACGCCCAGAGATCACGCACCATGGCGTCGGTATCACGGCTCGCCCGCCACCCCACGGTCGCGGCGATGGCGTCCACCGACGCGCATGACGCAGCGATATCACCGGGTCGGCGCCCGACGACCTGGAACGGCACCGGGCGACCGGTGACGCGTTCGAAAGCCTGGATCATCTCGAAGACCGTGACCCCTTCCCCACGGCCGATGTTCCAGACCCGCACCCCGACCTCCTCCCCGGGCTGGGCGACCATCCATTCGAGGGTGGCCACGTGGGCCTCCGCCAGGTCCATCACGTGGATGAAGTCCCGCACGGCACTGCCATCACGCGTGGCGAAGTCAGCGCCGAAGACGTTCAGCTGTTCGTACCACCCACCGGCGACTCGCGCCACGAACGGCATCAGGTTGGCGGGAACGCCCTGCGGGTCCTCCCCGAGACGACCCGAGGGGTGCGCGCCGACGGGGTTGAAGTAGCGAAGCACGGCCACACCCATGTGACGCCCCGCCTCGTGCATGTGCCGGAGCACCTGCTCCGCCATGAGCTTGGAGTGCCCGTAGGGGGTGACCGGCGCGACAGCGGCGTCCTCCCCCACGGGGACCGGTGCTTCGTCCCCGTACACCGTGGCGGAGGACGAGAAGAGGAAGGCGCGGGCACCGGCGGCGCCCGCGACCTCGGCGACGGCGGCGGTACCGGCGACGTTCACGGTGTAATAAGACGCCGGGTCGGCGAGCGACTCCGTGGGCGACTTCAGTCCGGCGAAGTGGACGACGGCATCGGGGCCGAATGCCACCACGGCCTCCCGATAGGACGTGGGCTCACGCACGTCCGCACGGTGGAACCTCAAGCGCGATCCTCCGAACGTCGCACCAGCTAGCTCCGCGATTCGCTCCAGGGGTACGGTGGTGCTGGAGACCAGGCTGTCGAGCACCAGGACGTCGTGACCGGCGTCGAGCAGGACACTGACGGTGTGAGAACCGAGGAATCCGGCGCCGCCGGTGACAAGTACGCGCATGGGGCCGATCCTATCGGGCGGCCCGAGTGCCCTTGTCGTGCCGCCCCGCTTCAGACGCTGACGACCTCGACCGGCTGTCCCGGGTCCGCGCCGAACCACGCGTCGGAGGGGGCGACGCCGTCGCGCACCAGGCGTGCGCCGAGCGCGGCGACCATCGCCCCGTTGTCGGTGCACAGGTTCACGGGCGGGACGGTCAGCTCGATGCCCGCGGAGCGGCACCGGTCGGCGAGCAGGGCGCGCAGGCGCGAGTTCGCCGCGACGCCGCCGCCGAGCATCAGGTGGGTGAGCCCGTGCTCGCGGCAGGCGCGGACGGCCTTGGCGGTGATCACGTCCGCGACGGCCTCCTGGAAGGAGGCGGCGATGTCCGCGCGCGGCACCTCGAGGCCGCGGGCCTCGAACTGCTCCACGGCGCGGGAGACGGCGGTCTTCAGCCCGGAGAAGGACCAGTCGTGCCGGTGCGGGCCGGGCTCCTCGGCGCTGCCGACGAACTTGCCCGCGGTGAGCCCCCGCGGGAAGCGGAAGGCCGTCGGGTCGCCCTCGGCGGCGAGCCGGTCGATCACGGGGCCCCCGGGGTAGCCCGCCCCGATGAGCCGGGCGACCTTGTCGTACGCCTCGCCGGCCGCGTCGTCGATGGTCGAGCCCAGCAGCTCGACCTCGGCGCTGATCCGGCCCACGCGCAGGATCTCGGTGTGCCCGCCGGAGACGAGCAGCGCGCCCAGGTCCGCGGGCAGGTCATCCCACTGTGCGGGCCGCACGCCGTCCAGCATGCCCACGCCCACGTGCGCCACGAGGTGGTTGATGCCGTAGAGGGGCGTGCCGAGGGCCGTGGCGAGCGCCTTCGCCCCCGCGACCCCCACCATGAGCGCGCCCGCCAGACCCGGACCGGAGGTGACGGCGATCGCGTCGAGGTCCGCGAGGGTGACGTCGGCGGCGTCCAGAGCGCGGCGGATCGTGGGCACGAGGGCCTCGAGGTGCGCACGGGCGGCGATCTCCGGGATCACGCCGCCGAAGCGCACGTGCTCCTCGACGGAGGAGGCGACCTCGTGGGCCAGCAGGGCGGTGCCGCGGACGACGCCGACGCCGGTCTCGTCGCAGGAGGACTCGATGCCGAGCACGAGGGGGGCTGCGGTGGCGGTGGGCATGGGCTCCAGTCTAGTGAGCGGCCCGGTCACAGGGCCTTGCGCATGATCACGGCGTCCTCGCCGCCCGGGTAGTAGCGGCGGCGCACGTGCAGCTCCTCGAATCCGTGGCGCACGTAGAGGCGCCGGGCGGCGGCGTTGGAGGCCCGGACCTCGAGCATGAGGGCGCTCGCGCCGCGCACCGTGGCCTCCGCGGCCATCCAGCGCAGCTGGGCCGCGCCGATCCCCCTTCCCTGCGCCGCGGCGACGGTGCCCACGGTCTGCACGTCGGCGACGTCGCCGACCACCATGATCCCGCCGTAGCCGACGATCTCGCCGGGGGCGGGGCCGTCGTCGTCCGCGGAACCGGGCGCGGCCACGTCGCGGACGACCACGCGGTAGTCCCGGGTGGGCGGGCGGCCGTGCGCGTCCCGTCCGCCGGCGGGGCCGGTCTGGGCGAGCTCCTCCTCGTAGAAGTGCGCGGGCCAGGCGTCGAGCGGGAAGAGCGTGGCCTCGTGGGCGAGCACCTCGGGGACGTCCCACACGGTCATGGGGCGCAGCAGGTACCCGGGCGGCAGCCCGTGCTCATCCTCGACGGGGCGCCCGTCACTGGTCGGGGCCGGCTCGGCCGGGCTCACGCGCCCGCCCGCTTGCGGGGGCCGGGGACCTTGGCGTCGGACTCGCGCAGGTAGAGCGGCTCGGCCGGCACGAGACCGCGGCCGCGCCGCAGGGCGAGCTCGGCCACCTGCCCCACCCCGACGGCGGACGGCGTGGCCGTCTCCCAGTCCGGCACCGCGCGCAGCGCCTCGGGGTAGAGCCCGGCCCCCGCGCCGTAGACGGGCAGCGGAGTGACCTCGTCCGCCGGCGAGACGAAGGGGCCGTGCAGCAGGGTCGGCTGCCCGCCGACCTGCGCGTAGTGGGCCCAGTAGACCTCGCGGCGGCGGGCGTCCGTGGCGACCACGAACTCCTCGATCCCGTGGCGGAAGGCGTCGACGCCGGCCGCATGGGCGAGCGCGTCGAGGCTGCGGACCCCGTGCACGGGCACGTCCCACGCCAGGCCGAGGGCGGCCGCCGTCGCCAGGCCCGCGCGCAGTCCCGTGAACGGTCCGGGGCCGACGCCGACCGCGAGCGCGTCCAGCGCGGTGCCGGTGACGCCGGCCTCGCCGAGCACGGCCTGCACCGCGGGGGCGAGCACCTCGGCATGGGCGTGGGTGTCGTCCGTGGCCCAGCGCGCGAGCTCCTCACCGTCCCGCAGGACGGCGACGGAGGCGGCGGCGGAGGAGTCGATCGCGAGGAGCAGGGCCATGACCGCCAGTCTACGGAAGCACGACGCCGGCCCAGCGCGGGCCGCGGCCGGTCACGACGGCCGAGCGCAGCTCATCGGCCTGGCCTCCGTCCTCGTCGGAGAAGTCGGTGACGATGCCGTCCTCGCCCTCCCCCGCCGGGGCCGCGGGGGCGTCCTCACCCCCGCGGGCCCGGACGATCTCGATGTCCAGCCACGAGGCGTCCGGGTCCTCGGGGAACCCGGCGAGGGACTCGGCCATGCCCCGGCCCCACTCGACGACGGTCACGGAGCGGTCCACGCTCGCGTCCAGGTCGAGGTCCGTGAGCTCCCCCGCCGAGCGCAGCCGGTACGCGTCCACGTGCACGAGGTCCGGGGTGCCCGCCGGGGCGTCGGCCGGAGCGGGGTGGACGCGGGAGAGGACGAACGTCGGCGAGACCACGCCGGAGGCCACGCCGAATCCGCTGGCCAGCCCCTGGGTGAAGGTCGTCTTGCCCGCGCCGAGGTCGCCCGTGAGGATCAGCACGTCGCCGGCGCGGAGCACCCCGGCGAGGGCGCGGCCGAACGCCCGGGTGCCGTCGGCGCCCTCGAGCGGGACCGTCGCCGTCAGCACGGGCTCGGGCAGGGTCGGGCCGGGGGCGGGGAACTCGTGGTCGCTCATGGGCGGGCCTCCTGGGTCGACGTGGGGTCCACGTGCTGCCGGTCCACGCGGCCTCCGATGCGGGTCACCAGCTCGTAGTTGATCGTCCCGGCGGCCGCGGCCCACTCCTCCACCGGAATGCCGGAGGCCGGTCCGAACAGCTCGACGGCGTCGCCGGGCGCGTCCGCGGCGTCCGGGCCGAGGTCCACCACGAACTGGTCCATCGCGATGCGGCCCACCACGGGGACGGTCCGGCCGCCGACGTGGACGCGCGTGCCCTCGACGACGCGCGGGACGCCGTCGGCGTAGCCGAGGGGCACGAGCCCGAGGGTGGTGGGCTCCGCCGTGACGTGGCGGAACCCGTAGGACACGCCCTGCCCGGCGGGGACGGCCTTGACGTTGGCCAGGACGGTGACGAGGGACATGGCCGGGCGCAGCCCGAGCTCGGCGGCGGTGACGTCCGCGAACGGGGAGAGCCCGTACAGGCCCAGGCCGACGCGCACCATGTCCAGGTGCGTGTCCGGCCGGGCGAGGGTGGCGGGCGTGTTGGCCAGGTGCCGCAGCAGTGGGTGGCCGAGCGTCTCGGCGGCCTCGGCGGCCATCCGTTCGAACCGCAGCAGCTGCGCCGTGGTCTCGGCGGCCCGGTCCGGCTCGTCCGCCACGCCGAGGTGGGAGAACACGCCCTCCACCCGCACGAGGCCCGCGGCCTCGAGCTCGGCGGCACGCGCGACGAACGCGGGCCACCGCTCGGGCGTGCAGCCGTGGCGGCCCAGGCCGGTGTCCGCCTTCAGGTGCAGGACGGCGCGGACGTCTTGTCCGGCCCCGCCGCGGGCCCGCAGCCCGCGGACGGCGTCGGCGACGGCGTCGAGGTCCCAGCCCGAGACGCCGAGGGTCACCTCCGCCTCCACCGCGGCGGCGAAGTCCGTGGCCCCGGTGTGCAGCCACGCGAGCACGGGCAGGGGCACCCCCGCCGCGCGTAGGGCCAGGGCTTCGCGCACGTGGGCCACCCCGAGCCGGTCCGCGCCGGCGGCCGCGGCGGCGCGGGCGACGGCCACCGCGCCGTGGCCGTAGGCGTCGGCCTTGACGACGGCGGTCAGCAGCGGCCGGCTGCCGTCGGGGCGGCGGATCCGCTCCCGCAGCACGCCCACGTTGTGCCGGACGGCCGCCAGGTCGATGCGTACGGCGCGCTCGGTGTCCGCCGGGTTGACGTCGGCGCGGCTCATCGGACGGCCTCCGGCTCGGCGTCGTCCGGCCACCACAGGTGCGCGACGCGCGCGCCCAGCGCGGTCGGCAGCGTGGCCGTGGTGATCCGCCCGGCGCGGGCCTGGTCGGCCCCGGCCCGGGCATGCAGCCAGGCGGCGGCGGCCGCGAGCCGGGCCGTGGGCGCCGGGCCCGGATCCTCCCCGGCCCGGCGCGCCCGCGAGCGCCGCGCCACGTCCGCGGCCAGGACGGCGCCGATCGCCCCGGAGAGCACGTCGCCGGTGCCGCCCATCGCGAGGTCGGGCCCGCCGCCGGTCACGACCCACGCCTCGCCGTCCGGGGCGACCACGAGGGTGCGCGGGCCCTTGAGCAGGACGGTGGCCCCGTGCGCAGCGGTCCACGCCCGCAGCGCCGCGAGCGGGTCGGCGGCGTCGTCGCCGTCCGCGGGGACGCGCTCGCGCAGCCGGGACCACTCCCCGGCGTGCGGCGTCAGGACCACGGGCGTGCCGGCCGCGCGCAGCGACCGCAGCTCGGCGGCGGTGACCAGGTCCAGGGCCGAGGCGTCGGCGACCAGGGCCGCCTCCGGCCGTTCCTCGAGCGCGGCGAGGACGCCGGCCCAGCGCCGCCGCGCGTCGTGCTCGGTGTCCAGGCCGGGGCCGGCCACCCAGGCGTCCGCGCGCGACGGCTCGGGCCCATCCGCCGAGACCAGCGCCTCGGGGTGGGCGGCGAGCACCAGGTCCCGGGTGGTCTGCGGGCCGGCGTGGTGCACCATGCCCGCGCCCGTCTGCAGCGTGCCCGCGCTCGCGAGCACGGCGGCCCCCGGGTAGCGCTCCGATCCGGCGACGACGGCCACCACGCCGCGCGTGTACTTGTGGGCCTTGGCTGCGGGGGCCGGGTGGGCGGTCCGTGCGGCGGCCTCGTCCATCACGCCCAGCCGCGCGGCCGGCGACGTCGGCAGGTGCGGTCCCAGCCCGATGTCCACCACGTGCACGGTGCCCGCGCGCGCCGCCCCCTCCCCGAGGACGAGACCGGACTTGAGGGCGCCGAACGTCACGGTCGCGTCCGCGCGGAGGGCCTCCCCCCGCACCTCGCCGGTGTCCGCGTCCACGCCGGAGGGCACGTCGCACGCCAGCACGAGCGCATCCGCCGGCAGCGCGCGCGCCGCGGCGGGCAGCTCATACTCGCCGGTGAAGCCCGTGCCGAGCACGCCGTCCACCACGAGCGCGGCCTCGGGCGGCACCGCGTCCGCGCGGCGTCCCCCGGCCGCCTGCAGCGCAGCCCAGCCCTCGGCGTGCCAGCGCGGGGCGCCGTCGTCGTCCCGGCGGACGGGCACGGCGACCGCGGCCACGCCCCGGCGGCGCAGGAAGGCGAGGGCGAACAGCGCGTCCCCGCCGTTGTTGCCGGGGCCGACGAGGGCGGCCACGGTCGCCCCGGCCACGGGGCCGCGCTCACGCAGCAGGGCGGCGGCGTGCTCGGCCAGGGCCCAGGCGGCCGCGCGCATCAGCTCCGGGCCGCGCCCGGCCGCGAGCAGGGGCTCCTCGGCCGTGCGCACGGCCGAGCCGGTCACGGCGATGCGGGTCAGGTCATCGGCGGTCATGCGGACTCCTCCTCGGCCGCGCGGCGTTCGGCGACCACGTAGGCGGTGGCGACGTCCCCGTCATGACTGAGGGAGAGGTGCCAGTGGGTGATGCCCAGGGCCTCGGCCTGGGCCTGGACGGTGCCGGTCAGGTGCACGGTGGGGCGGCCGTCGCCGTGGTCCGGGCGCGGGATCCAGCAGTGGTGCCACATCATCCCGGGCGGGGCGCCCATGGCCTTGGCGACCGCCTCCTTGGCGGCGAAGCGCGCGGCCAGCGAGCGCAGCGGCAGGTCCCGCTCGTCCTCGGTGAACAGGCGTGCGCGCAGCGCCGGCGTGCGCTCGAGCTGCGCCCGGAACCGCGGGACGTCCACCACGTCCACCCCCACGCCGACGATCACACCGCCCCCGCCCGCCGGGCGCCCACGACGACGGCGCCGGCCTCGTCCCCGACGGGCTGCCCGCGCAGTCGCTTGGCCAGGTCGAGCGGCCACTGCAGCACGCCGGGCAGCTGCTGGTCGCAGCCCGGCGTGAGCATCGCCTTCCCGTAGGCCAGCACGCCGTAGACGCCGTGCTGCAGGCGGCCGAGCCGGTCGAAGCCGGCGTCGAACGCGTACAGGGACACACGGCCCTCCTCGGGGGTGAAGCACCGCTCCGCCAGCAGCCGCGCGCGCTCCACGTGCTGGTGGAAGGTGAGCACGCCCAGGTGGTGCAGGCCGAGCTCGCGCATGCGTTCGCCCGCGTGGATGACCTCGCCCTGGGTGGTCACCGGATCGGGCGCGAAGCACTCGACGGTGACGCCGGCCAGCCGCGGGTCGCGCTCCTCCGGGCCGCCGCACAGCTTCTCGTGCCCGTCCGGCCCCAGGTACGCGGAGACGAAGAGCCGGTCGGTGAGGCCGGACGCGGCGAGCTCGATCGCGGCGTCGTAGACGCGGGGCTGGCTGTAGAGGACGAGGAGGGCGTCCACACGCGGTGCGTCGTCCGGGTGCGGGTCCGTCACGGCGTGCGTGGCCCACCCCGCGCCGAAGGCCAGTGCCAGCGCCGCCAGGGTGGCCACGGTGGCGCAGAGGGCCCGCGCCCACCGCGGCAGGCCACGGCGGACGCGCCCCCGGTCGACCCGCTCGTTCATGCGCCCTCGGGCACCTGCCGCAGCACGACGGTGGAGCGGGCCGGGAGCTCAAGCACGTCCCCGGCACGCACGCGGGGGCGGGTGCCGTCCGGGGCGACGTGGGACGAGGTGTCCACGACGACCTCCCACTCCGCCGGGAACGTGGGCCCGGGCAGGGTGTACGGCACGGGCTCCCACCACGCGTTCATGAGGACGTAGAAGTCCCGGTAGGGCTCCTCCCCTTCCTCGTCCCCGCGGGTGAGCATGTGCCCGTTGAGGTAGAAGCCGATCGACCGGGCCTCGGCGCCCCAGTCGTCCTCCGTCTTGGCGGTCGCGTCCGGCTCGAGCCACACGATGTCCGGCAGGGGCGCCTCGACGTCGCGGGCCGCGGGGCGACCGTCGAAGTGGTGGCGACGGCGGAACACCGCGTGGTCACGGCGCAGCGCGATCAGGTCGCGGGTGAACGCCACGAGCGAGTCGTCCATGGCGGACCAGTCGATCCACGAGATCTCGTTGTCCTGGCAGTAGACGTTGTTGTTGCCGCCCTGGGTGCGGCCCAGCTCGTCGCCGTGGCTGATCATGGGCACGCCCTGGCTGATCAGCAGGGTGGCCAGGAAGTTGCGGCGCTGGCGGGCGCGGAGCGTCACGACCTCGGGGTCGTCGGTCTCCCCCTCCACGCCGCAGTTCCACGAGCGGTTGTGCGCCTCGCCGTCGTTGTTGTCCTCGCCGTTGGCCTCGTTGTGCTTCTCGTTGTAGGAGACGAGGTCGCGCAGCGTGAAGCCGTCGTGGGCCGTGACGAAGTTCACGGACGCACCGGGGCCGCGCCCGTCCCCCTCATACAGGTCGGCCGAGCCGGTCAGGCGGGTGGCGAACTCGCCGAGGGTGCCGGGCTCGCCGCGCCAGAAGTCGCGTACCGCGTCCCGGTACATGCCGTTCCACTCGGACCAGAGGCCGGGGAAGTTGCCCACCTGGTAGCCGCCCCAGCCCACGTCCCACGGCTCGGCGATGAGCTTGACGGTGCGCAGCACCGGGTCCTGGCGGACCACGTCGAAGAACCCGGAGAACATGTCCGGGCCCTGCTCCCCCTCCACCCGGGTGAGGGTGGTGGCCAGGTCGAACCGGAAGCCGTCCACGTGCATCTCGGTGACCCAGTAGCGCAGGGAGTCCATGACCAGCTGGAGGGCCTTGGGGCTGGAGAGGTCCACCGAGTTCCCGGTGCCCGTGTAGTCCATGTAGTGCCGCTCGTCGCCCTCGACGAGGTGGTAGTAGCCGGCGTTGTCCAGCCCGCGCAGGCTGAGCATGGGGCCCTTGTCGTTGCCCTCGGCCGTGTGGTTGTAGACCACGTCGAGGATCACCTCGAGACCAGCGGCGTGCAGGTCCTTCACCATCTGCTTGAACTCGCGGACCTGGCCGCCCACCTCCGAGGAGGAGGCGTAGGCGGCGTGCGGGGCGAAGAAGCCGAGCGTGTTGTAGCCCCAGTAGTTGCTCAGCCCCTTCTCCTGCAGGGTGGCGTCGTTGACGAACTGGTGCACGGGCATCAGCTCGACGGCGGTCACCCCGAGCTCGGTCAGGTGGCGGACCACCTCCGGGTGGGCCATGCCCGCGTAGGTGCCGCGCAGCTCCTCGGGGACGGCGGGGTGCAGCTTGGTCATGCCCTTGACGTGGGTCTCGTAGATCACCGTGTCCGTGAGCTCGACGGCGGGTGGGGCGTCATCGCCCCAGTCGAAGTCCTCGGCGACGACGACGCCGAGCATGCTCGTGCCCAGGTTGTCCGAGGTATCGATGCGGTCCGGCTCGTCGAAGTCGTACGAGTGGTGCTGCTGGCCCCACTCGTAGTCGCCGGTGAACGCCCGCGCGTACGGGTCCACGAGGATCTTGGCCGGGTTGTGCCACAGGCCGCGGGCGGGGTCCCAGGGGCCGTGCACGCGGTAGCCGTAGCGCTGCCCGTGGCCGATGCCCGCCACGTGGGCGTGCCATGTGGTGCCGTGCCGCTCCTCGAGAGGGATGCGCGTCTCCGTGCCGTCGTCGGCGACGAGGCACAGCTCGACCGCCTCCACCTCGCGGGAGACCGCGAGGGCGAAGTTGGTGCCGGTCTCGTCCACGGTGGCCCCGAGGGGGTACGGCTGGCCGATCTCCACTGTGTGCATGACTCTCCGGGGTCTCGTCGTGCGGCCCGCCGGGTGCGGCGGGCCTCCTCGGGGAGTCTACTGGGGCGGGAGGACACCGTGCCGGACGCGTCGCGGGCCCGGCCGCTGAGTGGCGGCCGGGCCCGGCAGGAGAGGTCTCGGTGGCCTCAGCGGCGGATCACTCCACCGTGACGGACTTGGCGAGGTTGCGCGGCTGGTCCACGTCGTAGCCCTTCGCCGTGGCGAGCTCGAGGGCGAAGATCTGCAGCGGGACCGTGGTCAGCAGCGGCATGAGCATCGGCTGGGTCTCGGGGACCTCGAAGACGACCTCGGCCTGGCCGCGCACGGCCGCGTCGCCGCGCTCGGCGACGGCGAAGGTGCGGGCGCCGCGGGCGCGGACCTCCTGGATGTTCGAGACCACCTTGGCGTGCAGCGAGTGACGGTCCAGGGGCGAGGGCATGACCACGAAGACCGGCTGGCCGTCGTCGATCAGGGCGATCGGGCCGTGCTTGAGCTCGCCCGCGGCGAAGCCCTCGGCGTGGATGTACGCAAGCTCCTTGAGCTTGAGCGCGCCCTCCATGGCCACCGGATAGCCGACGTTGCGGCCGAGGAACAGGACGGAGGTGGCGTCGGCCATCGAGCGGGCGAGCTCCTTGACCTGGTCCTTGGCGGCGAGGATCTCCTCGATCTTGCCGGGGATCGCTCCGAGGTCCGCCAGGATGTCCTTGATCTGGCCGCTGAACAGCTTCTTGTTCAGCTGGGCCAGGTACAGGCCCAGCAGGTAGGCCGCGGTGATCTGCGCCAGGAACGCCTTGGTGGAGGCGACGGCGATCTCGGGGCCGGCGTGCGTGTAGAGCACGGCGTCCGACTCGCGCGGGATCGTGGAGCCGTTGGTGTTGCAGATGGACACGGTGCGGGCGCCCTGCTCCTTGGCGTAGCGGACCGCCATGAGGGTGTCCATGGTCTCGCCGGACTGGGAGATGGACACCACGAGGGTGTGCGGGTCGATGATCGGGTCGCGGTAGCGGAACTCGTGGGAGAGCTCCACCTCCACGGGGATCCGGCACCAGTGCTCGATGGCGTACTTGGCCACCGTGCCCGCGTAGGCGGACGTGCCGCACGCCAGGACGATGATCTTGTCGACGGCCTTGAGCTCCTCGGGGTCGATCCGCAGCTCGTCCAGCATCAGGGCGCCGGCGGCGTCCGTGCGGCCCAGCAGGGTGTCCTGCACGGCCTGGGGCTGGTCGTGGATCTCCTTCTCCATGAAGGTCTCGAAGCCGCCCTTCTCCGCGGCCGAGGCGTCCCAGTCCACGGTGAAGCGCTTGCCGTCGGCGGGGCCGCCCCGGAAGTCCGAGATCTCGACGGCGTCGGCCGTGATCGTCACGACCTGGTCCTGCTCGAGCTCGATGGCCTCGCGGGTGAAGTCGATGAAGCCGGAGACGTCCGAGCCGAGGAAGTTCTCCCCCTCGCCCAGGCCGACGACGAGCGGCGAGTTGCGGCGCGAGGCCACCACGCGGTCCGGGTGGTCCACGTGCACGGCCAGCAGGGTGAAGGCGCCCTCGAGGCGCTGGGAGGCCAGCTGCATGGCGCGGGTCAGGTCCTGGCCGGCCGCGTTCCGGTAGACGTCGGCGAGGAGGTGGGCGGCCACCTCGGTGTCCGTCTCGGAGAGGAACTCGACGCCCTTGGCGAGCAGCTCCTCGCGCAGCTCGGCGTAGTTCTCGATGATGCCGTTGTGGATCAGCGCCAGGCGGCCCTCGTCCGCCACATGCGGGTGGGCGTTGCGGTCGGTGGGGCCGCCGTGGGTGGCCCACCGGGTGTGGCCGATGCCGACGAGGCCGGTGGGGATGGGGTGCTCGGCGAGCTCCTCGGCGAGGTTGGCGAGCTTGCCCGCCTTCTTCCGGTGGTACAGCTGACCGCCGTCCACCACGGCCACACCGGCGGAGTCGTATCCGCGGTATTCGAGACGGCGCAGGCCCTCCATCAGGACGTCGAGAGCGCCGTGCTCACGATCCGACTGGGGCTGGCCGATGTATCCGACGATTCCGCACATGCGCATGAGAATACCGGGCCGGACCCGTCTTCCGCGCACGGCGGGCCGGCTCACTCCGTCCGGGACGAGAACCCCGCGGGATTGGCCTCCTGCCAGGCCCAGAGGTCCCGCACCATCGCGGTCACATCGCGCCGGGCGTGCCAGCCCACCTCGGCGCCGATCGCGTCCACGGCGGCGCACGACTCGGCGATGTCCCCGGGCCGGCGCTCGACCACGCGGTAGGGGATGCGGCCGCCCGTGACCGCCTCGAAGGCGCGCACCATCTCGAACACGGTGACGCCCTCGCCCCGGCCGATGTTCCAGACCCGGGTCGTCGTGCCGCCCCCGGTCGCCACGCGGGCCGCGAGCCATTCGAGCCCGGCCACGTGCGCCTCCGCGAGGTCCATCACGTGGATGAAGTCGCGCACGGCGCTCCCGTCGCGCGTGTCGAAGTCCGCGCCGAACACCCGCAGCTCGGGGTACGCGCCGGAGGCCACCCGCGCCACGAAGGGCATGAGGTTCGCCGGCACCCCGCTCGGGTCCTCGCCCAGCCGCCCGGAGGGATGCGCGCCGACCGGGTTGAAGTAGCGCAGCATCGCCAGCCCGCCGCCGTCGACCGTGGCGCAGACGTCGCGCAGCACCTGCTCCGCCATGAGCTTGGAGTGCCCGTAGGGCGAGACCGGGTCTGTGGCGGCGTCCTCGGCGACCGGCACCGGCGCGCGGTCGCCGTACACGGTCGCGGAGGAGGAGAACAGGACCGTGCGGGCGCCGGCCGCGAGCGCGGCCTCGGCGACGGTGGCCGTGCCGCCCACGTTCACGTCGTAGTAGGCGGCGGGGCGGGTCATCGACTCGGTGGGCGACTTCAGCCCGGCGAAGTGCACGAGTGCGGCCGGGCCGAAGTCCGCGAGCGCCCCGCGGTAGTCCTCGGGGCGGCGGATGTCGGCCACGTGCAGGCGCAGCCGCGACCCGCCCAGACGCGTTCCGGCGAGCTCGGCGACGCGCTCCAGCGACGTCGTCGTCGCCGTGACCAGGCTGTCCAGGACGAGGACGTCGTGGCCCGCCTCGAGCAGCGTGAGCACGGTGTGGGATCCGAGGTATCCGGCACCGCCGGTCACGAGAACGCGCATGGGCCGATCCTATCCGGGCCCTGTGACGTCACGCGGGGGCCCGCTCCGGGCGGGCCGCGGCCATAATGGATCGGGTGACCTACACCCCCCCGACCTCCGAGCTGCCCCTCGTGGGCCCCGAGGAGCCCGCGGACGCCGTGCCCGACGGCCACCAGCGCTCCCCCTTCGTGGAGCTGGACCGCCAGACCTGGGCCCGTCTCGCCTCGGAGATGGCGCAGCCCTTCGACCAGGCGGACGTGGAGCGTCTGCGCGGCCTCGGCGAGCATCTGTCCCTGCGCGAGGTTGCCGAGGTCTACCTTCCGCTCTCGCGCCTGCTGAGCATCAACGTGGAGGCCTCCGCGGCCCTGCGCAGCGCGACCAACGCGTTCCTCGGCGAGCGGACGGGGCGCACCCCGTACGTGATCGGGGTGGCCGGGTCGGTCGCCGTCGGCAAGTCGACGACGGCGCGCGTGCTCCAGGAGATGCTGCGCCGCTGGCCGACCACACCGCGCGTCGAGCTGGTCACCACGGACGGCTTCCTGCACCCCAACGCGGTGCTGCACGAGCGCGGCATCATGTCCCGCAAGGGCTTCCCCGAGTCCTACGACCGCCGCGCGCTGCTGCGCTTCATGGCGGACGTCAAGTCCGGGGCGCAGGAGGTGCGCGCGCCCGTGTACTCGCACATCACCTACGACATCGTGCCGGGCGAGGAACAGGTGGTGCACCGTCCCGACGTGCTGATCGTGGAGGGACTCAACGTGCTGGCCCCGCCGCGCACCCGGGCCGACGGCACCGCCGGGCTCTCCGTCTCCGACTTCTTCGACTTCTCGGTGTACGTGGACGCGCGCGCGTCCTGGATCCGGTCCTGGTACATCGACCGGTTCATGGGTCTGCGCTCGGGGGCCTTCGCCGACCCGCGCAGCTACTTCCACCGGTACTCCTCCCTGTCGGACGCCGAGGCTCAGGCGACGGCCGAGTCCATCTGGGACTCCATCAACGGCCCGAACCTCGAGCAGAACGTGCGCCCGACCCGCGGGCGCGCCCGGCTGGTGCTCACGAAGAACGCGCAACACGAGGTGACCCGCGTGCTGCTGAGGAAGGTCTGATCCATGCGTCGCACCCTCCCTCTCGCCGCGCTGGCCGCGCTCGCGCTGCTCGTGGCCGGTTGCGGCACGCCCGCCGCGGGCCCGTCCCCGGCGACGCCGGCTTCCGGCTCCGCGAGCGCGGCCGCGTCGTCCCGCGCCGCCTCGAGCACGGCGCCGTCGTCGAGCACGCACGCCGACCCGGCCGCCCTCGACGTCGTCGTGAACAAGACCCGCCCCGTGGCTCCGCCCGACTGGGCGCCCTCGGATCTGGTGGCCGTGCCCGGCAGCGAGCTGCCCCTGCGCGCGGAGGCCGCGACGGCGGCCGGCGACCTGGTGGATGCCGCCGCGGCGGCGGGCCACCGCCTCACCACCCTGAGCGCCTACCGTTCGTACGACTACCAGGTCCGGACGTATGGCCACTGGGTCGACGAGCTGGGCCACGCCGAGGCCGACCGCGTCTCCGCGCGTCCGGGGTACTCCGAGCATCAGACCGGCCTGGCCTGGGACGTGGGCGACGCCGCGACCCCCGCGTGTGACCTGGAAGCGTGCTTCGGCGACACCGCCGCGGGCCGTTGGGTGGCGGCGCACGCCGCCGAGTACGGGTTCGTCGTCCGCTATCCCGCCGGGGCCGAGGACGTGACGGGCTTCGATCACGAGCCGTGGCACCTGCGCTACGTCGGGTCCGCGGAGGCGGCCCGGGTCGAGGCGGCCGGCGGCGTCCTCGAGACCGCGTGGGGTCTGCCGCCGGCACCCGACTACGCGGACTGAGACGCACGACTCGCTCGACCCTGTACCGCGCCGCCTTCGGCAAGATCGTGAACGCGCTCGTCGAGGCGGTCCTCATGCCGCTCATCGCCGCCGCCGTGGGCTCGCCGAACTTCGACTCGTTCGCCGTGCTGACGGTCAACGGCAACGACGTGAAGTTCGGCGTGCTGCTCACCGCCATCGTCAACTTCCTGCTCATCGCCGCGGCCGTGTACTTCGCCATCGTGATGCCGATGAACAAGATGATCGAGGCCCGCAACCGCCGCCTCGGCATCGACCCCGCCGAGGAGGAGGTGGCCGCCGACGTCGCCGTGCTCACCGAGATCCGCGACCTGCTCGCCGAGCGCCGCGGCGGCCCCACCTCCGGGACCACCGCCCTCTGATCTCCCCCTGTCCGACGCCGAAGGGCCCGGGACGACTCACGCGAGTCGCCCCGGGCCCTTCCTTCATGCCCGCGGCGGCGCGGGGGCCGTGCCCTCAGGGACGCGACGTCGTCCGGTCCGCGCTGGACCCGGCGTCCGGGGCGACCTCCGAGTCCTGCCGGTCCGGATCCAGGCACGGCAACCACTCCACGGGGGCGCTCTGCCGCGCGCACACGGGCGCGTCCACGGCGAGGAACGCGGCCGACCACAGGACCGCCAGCCCCGCGAGCAGCCCCGCGAACAGGGTCCAGCGGCGGGGCCGGGGGGCCGCGTCCGACGTCATCGGTCCGGTCAGTCGTGCAGGCGCAGCTCGCGCTGCACGACGTCGGCCAGCACCTGGGCCTCCCGGCCGGCGGTCTCCTCGTCCGGGGCCTCGACCATGACGCGCACGACCGGTTCCGTGCCCGACGGGCGCAGCAGCACGCGGCCGGTCTCGCCGAGGCGGGCCTCCGCCTCGGCCACCGCCGCCTGGACGGCCTCGTCCTCGGCGGCGCGGGACTTGTCCACGCCGCGCACGTTCACGAGGACCTGGGGCAGCCGGTCCATCACCGCGGCCAGCTCGGAGAGCGGGGTGCCGGTCTCGGCGACGCGCGAGGCGAGCTGCAGGCCGGTGAGGACACCGTCACCGGTGGTGGCGTGGTCCGAGAAGATCACGTGGCCGGACTGCTCGCCGCCGAGCGAGTAGTCGCCGAGCTTCATGCCGGCCAGGACGTAGCGGTCGCCCACCTGGGTCTCGACGAGCCGGACGCCCTCCCGGCCCATGGCCAGCTTCAGGCCCAGGTTGGACATGACGGTCACGACCAGGGTGTCGTCGCGCAGGACGCCGCGGTCCTTGAGTGCCACGGCCATGACGCCCATGATCTGGTCGCCGTCGACGACCTCGCCGCGCTCGTCCACGGCGAGGCACCGGTCGGCGTCGCCGTCGTGCGCGATGCCGAGGTCCGCGCCGTGCTCGCGCACGGCCGCCTGGAGCTTCTCGAGGTGGGTGGAGCCGTAGCCGTCGTTGATGTTGAGTCCGTCCGGGGACGCGCCGATCACCACGACCTCCGCGCCGGCGGCGCGGAACGCCTCGGGCGAGCAGCCGGCGGCCGCGCCGTGTGCGCAGTCCAGGACGACCTTGAGCCCGTCCAGCCGGTGCGGGAGGGTCTGCAGGAGGTGGAGGACGTAGCGGTCCTCGGCGTCCGCGAAGACGCGCACGCGGCCCACGTCCGCGCCCTGGGGCCGCCGCGGCGTCACGCCCTCGAGGTGACGGATGATCTCGTCCTCCTGCGCGTCGGTCAGCTTCTCGCCGCCGCGCGCGAGGAACTTGATGCCGTTGTCCGGGGCCGGGTTGTGGGAGGCGGAGATCATCACGCCGAAGTCGGCGTCCAGGTCCCCCACGAGATAGGCGGCGGCGGGAGTCGGCAGCACGCCGGCGTCCCACACGTCCACGCCCGAGGACGCCAGACCCGCCTGCACGGCGGCCGCGATGAACTCGCCGCTGATGCGCGGGTCCCGGGCCACGACGGCGACCGGGCGTCGGCCGGCGTCGAAGGCCTCCGCGCCGAGGACGGGCGAGGCGGCCTGGGCCAGCTGGACGGACAACTCCACGGTGAGGGTCTCGTTGGCCAGGCCACGGACGCCATCGGTTCCGAACAATCTCGACATGATCAGTCAGTGTAGGGGCCGCCCCTGCGGCCTGCATCACGGGAGGGTCACGAAACGGGCCCGGGGGCGGTAGCATCGGACCGGTCGAGCCCCCGCGGCCGCGCGCCCGTCCGCTCACATCCGCCCGGGAGGCCCCGCCCCGAACCCGAAGGACCTCGATCCATGCCCGACGTGACCCCGCCCCCGCCCTCCCGTTCCTGGACGCGCCGCAGCGTGCTGGGCGGCACGGGCCTGGCGATCGCCGCCGGCGTGGCCGGCTGCGGGCGTGATGAGCAGGCCGAGCAGAGCTCGGAGGGCGACGAGCAGGCCACCCGTCTGCCCGCCCCGGACATCATCACCACCGCGCAGTGGGGCGCCATGCAGCCCAACTACTACCTGCAGACCCTGAACGAGCGCCCCTCCTACCTGGTGATCCACCACACCACCACGCCGAACGTCACGGACGGCTCCCGGGAGGCGGCGGAGAGCATCGCGCAGGTGGTCCAGAACGCGCACATGAGCCCCGCGAACGACTGGGGCGACACCGGGCAGCACTTCACCGTCTCCCGCGGCGGCTTCGCGATGGAGGGCCGCCACGGCTCCCGGCACGCGCTCGAGGGCGGACAGACGTTCATGCTCGGCGTCCACGCGCTCGGGTTCAACGCGTATGCGCTCGGCATCGAGTGCGAGGGGCTGTACATGCTGAACCCGCCGCCGCAGAGCCTCTACGCCGGCCTGGTGCCGCTCGTCGCCTACATCTGCCAGCAGTACGAGCTGCCGCCGTCCCGCATCATCGGCCACCGCGACGTCACCGCCACCAGCTGCTGCGGCGACGCGTTCTACGCCAAGCTGCCGATCCTGCGCGAGGACGTCCGCCTCTCCCTGGCCTCGGGCGAGTACCACGTCTCGGAGGGCTTCGGGGCGGACAACCTCTTCGACGACGCACACGTCACCCCGGAGTACGTGGAGGAGGAGCGCGGCTGAACCCGCCCCCGCTCCCCACGACGGCGCCCCTCACCGGACGGTGAGGGGCGCCGTCGTGCGCGGCCCGGTCAGCGCACGCGCGGGAACGATCCGCCGGAGACCTCGCCGTACTCGGCCAGCTCGTTGGCCGGGCCGCAGATCTGCGGGTCGGGGCGGTGGACGATGCGCTCGTCCTTGTCCGGGTAGGGCAGCGTGTGCAGCACATGGCGGATGGCCTCGAGGCGGGCGCGCTTCTTGTCGTTCGACTTCACGACGGTCCACGGGGCGTCGGCCGTGTGCGTGTAGAAGAACATGGCCTCCTTCGCGTTCGTGTAGTCGTCCCACTTGTCCAGGGAGGCCAGGTCGGTGGGCGAGAGCTTCCAGCGACGCACGGGGTCGGTCTCCCGCGCGGCGAAGCGATTGAGCTGCTCACGCTGGGACACGGAGAACCAGAACTTGATGATGTGCACGCCGGAGTTGACGAGCATGCGCTCCAGCTCAGGGGTCTCGCGCATGAACTCGAGGTGCTGGATGTAACGCTGGAAGTACCACTGCGAGGCCTCCTCCTCCGTGGGCTTCTCCAGGGCCACGGTCCGGGCGCCGCGGGGGTTGAGGTGCTCGTTGAAGCGCTTGATGGCGCCGCCCTTGCCGGCGGCGTCGCGGCCCTCGAAGATGATCAGGACCTTCTGGCCGGTCTCCTTGACCCAGAGCTGCATCTTCAGCAGCTCGATCTGCAGCTCGCGCTTGCGTCGCTCGTAGCTCTTGCGGCTGAGCTTGGTCTTGTACGGGTAGCCCTCACGCCAGGCCTGCGGGTCCGGGGTGGGGGTCTTCTTCTCCCCGCCGAGCTTGCGGCCCAGCTCTCGGATCTCGTCCACCTCGGCGGCGTAGTCACGGGTCACGGCGAAGGGGGCCTGCGCGGCGTGCTCCGCGCCGTGCTCGCCACGGGTGCGGGGGTCGGGCGTAGGACTCGTGTTCTCGGCCACGGCGGCTCCTGAGGGTGTCTTCGATCGGACCGCGCACCGGACGGGCGAGCGGCCCGTCATGGCGTCGTCGCCATGCGCCTTCATATTACCCCTGGGTCAGGTGCCGCCGGCCCACGGAGACGGCGGACGCCCCGCCCCGCTCGTGAGGAGCGGGACGGGGCGTCGGCGGGGGCACGGTGGGGACACCGTGCGGCGCAGGATCAGCGCTTCGAGAACTGCGAGGCCTTGCGGGCCTTCTTGAGGCCGGCCTTCTTGCGCTCGATGACGCGGGCGTCGCGGGTCAGGAAGCCGGCCTTCTTGAGCGCCGGGCGGTTGTGCTCGCGGTCGATCTCGTTGAGGGCGCGGGAGATGCCCAGGCGCAGCGCACCGGCCTGGCCGGAGGGGCCGCCGCCGTGGATGCGGGCGATCACGTCGTAGGCGCCGGTCAGCTCCAACAGCGTGAAGGGGTCGGAGACCTCCTGCTGGTGCAGCTTGTTCGGGAAGTAGTTCTCCAGGGCGCGGCCGTTGATGGTCCACTGGCCGGAGCCGGGGACGAGGCGCACGCGGGCCACGGCCTCCTTGCGGCGGCCGACGGCGGAGCCGGGCACGGTCAGGGCCGGGCGCTCGGAGGCGACGGGGGCCTCGGCGGCGGCGGTGGACTCAGAGGTGTAGCTCGTCAGCTCCACGTCGTCGTTCTCGTTGATGCTCATGGTTCTCCTCAGGGAAGGTCTGCGTCAGTGGCCCGCCGGGGTCACTGGGCGACCTGGCCGATCTCGAAGGTCTGGGGCTGCTGGGCGGTGTGCGGGTGCTCGGCGCCCTTGTACACCTTCAGCTTGGAGAGCTGCTGGGCGGCCAGCGAGTTCTTCGGGAGCATGCCCTTGACGGCCTTCTCCACGGCGCGGACCGGGTTGGTCTCGAGCAGCTCGGCGTAGGACTGCGACTTCAGGCCGCCCGGGTAGCCCGAGTGGCGGTAGGCGCGCTTCTTCTCGAGCTTGGCGCCGGTGAGGGCGACCTTCTCGGCGTTCACGATGATGACGTAGTCGCCCATGTCCATGTGGGGGGCGAACGTCGGCTTGTGCTTGCCGCGCAGGAGGGTGGCGGTGTGGGAGGCCAGGCGGCCGAGGACGACGTCGGTGGCATCGATGATGTGCCACTGACGGTCGGCGTCACCAGGCTTGGGAGAGTACGTACGCACGTTGTCTGCCTTCAGGGTCGGTGGTGGTCCACAGCACCTGCCCGCCGGGTCGTGATTCCGGCGCGCTCGCGCTGTCAGTTCTCCGTGCGCGCCGGTCCCCCAGGTGAGGGCTGGAAGGCGTCCGGGCCCGATGCCCCGGGGGTGCGGCGCGAGCTGAAGGCCATGCAACTGAGCCACTCGCGGCACGACGCATCCGGGTGCGGGCATGCGCAACGTCCACCCATCCTACCGAACGCGGGCCTCGGAGCCAAAAGCCGTCGCCGCGGGCGACCCCGGCTCACAGGGTCCGCTTCGCCCGGGTGCCCTCGGCGCGCCGGCGCAGCTCCGCCGCCTCGTCGGGATAGCCGACGGCGAGCAGCGTCAGCCCCCCGGGCGGGGCGAGGCGCACCTCGGAGTCGCGGGCCGGCCTCGCCACCCGGTGCGCGAGCCAGCCGGGCTCGCGGGCCCCCTCCCCCACCTGCAGTAGCGCCCCGACGATCGCCCGGACCATGTTGTGGCAGAACGCGTCGGCCCGGATCCGGACGCGCACGACGCCGTCCACATCGCGTCGCACCTCCAGGCGCTGGACCTCGCGGATGGTCGTGGCGCCCTCGCGGGGCCGGCAGAAGGACAGGAAGTCGTGCAGTCCGAGGACGGCGTCGGCCTCCAGCGCCATGAGGCGATCGTCCAGGGCGGCGGCGTGCCAGTGGGTGAAGCCCCGCGTGCGCGGGTCACGCGCGGCGGGCGCGTCGTCGATCCGGTACTCGTACTCGCGCCACAGCGCGCTGAACCGCGCGTCGAAGCCCGCAGGGGCCCGCCGCGCCCCGTGCACGACGACGGCCCCGCCCCACCCGGAGAGCACCCCGCCGAGGCGGCGGGTCAGGGAGGTGGCCGGTTCCAGGCCGGGGCGGCCACGGGTCAGGCCCACCCACTCCGCCTCGGTCAGGTCGAGGTGGACGACCTGACCGCGCGCGTGCACCCCCGCGTCGGTGCGACCGGCGACCACCGTGCGCACGGGCCGGCGCAGGATCCGCTCGAGCCCGTCCTCCAGCGCACCCTGGACCGAGTCGAGACCGGGCTGGCGGGCCCAGCCGTGGAAGGCGCCGCCGTCGTAGGCCAGGTCCAGGCGGACGCGCACGGACGCGGGTTCCCCGGGCGCCGGCGGGGCGTCCGGGCGGTGCTGCTCGCTCATGCTGCTCCTCAAGCGGGTCGGGGCGGGACCGGGGACGGCGAAGGGCCGCCCACCGGGTGGTGGACGGCCCTCGCCGATGCGTCGTCACGGGGACGGACGCGGACTCACGCGCTGGCGTCAGGCCATCTTCTGGGCGGCCTCGCCACCGGCAGGCTCGAAGCCCGCGGCCTTGGCCTCCTCGACGGTGGAGAACCAGACCTCGGCGGTGGTCTGGTCGTACCAGCGCGAGCCGGGGACGTGGTACTTCTTCGAGCTGGCGTTGCCCTTGATGGTGGCCTCGGCCGGAGCCGAGCCGTCCTCGTTGGTGGGCACGGCGCCGTCGATCTCGGCGGCGGCCTCCTGCGACTCGGCCACGGTGACCTCCTCGGTGGCGGCCGGGTCGACGGCCTCCACCGGGGTGGACTCGGCCGGGGCGGCCGGCGCGGACGCGGCGGCCTGCTCGGCCTCACGCACGACGGCCTGCTTGCCGGAGATCGGCTCCATGATCAGCTCGATCACGGCCATGGGCGCGTTGTCGCCCTGGCGGTTGCCGATCTTGGTGATGCGGGTGTAGCCGCCGTTGCGCTCGGCCATCGCCGGGCCGATCACGGTGAACAGCTCGTGCACGACCGCCTTGTTGGTGCGGTTCTTGGCGGCGATGAGACCCTGCACCTTGCGGCGGGCCGGCAGATCGCCCTTCTTGGCGAAGGTGATCAGGCGCTCGGCGTACGGGCGCAGGCGCTTGGCGCGGGTGAGCGTCGTGGTGATCGACTTGTGCTCGAACAGCTGGGCGGACATGTTCGCCAGCATGATGCGCTCGTGGGCCGGGCTGCCGCCCAGACGCGGACCCTTGGTGGGGGTAGGCATGGTGTTTCTCCTCGGGTGGGACCCTGCAGCCGGCTGCGGCGTTGGGTCGAAGATGTCAGGTGGTGCGGAATCGGCTCAGAAGTCCGAGAACGGGTCGTCGTCCATCTGGCGCGCGTGCGCCTGCGGGTCGTAGCCGGCCGGCGAGTCCTTGAGGGACAGGCCCAGCTCCTGGAGCTTCTCCTTGACCTCGTCGATGGACTTCGCGCCGAAGTTGCGGATGTCCATCAGGTCGGCCTCGGAACGGCCCACGAGCTCGCCCACGGTGTGGATGCCCTCGCGCTTGAGGCAGTTGTACGAGCGCACGGTGAGCTCGAGCTCCTCGATCGGCTGGGCCAGGTCGGCGGAGCCCTCGACGACCTCGGGCTCGTCGCCCAGGTCGATGCCCTCGGCCTCGACGTTGAGCGAGCGGGCCAGGCCGAACAGCTCGACCAGGGTGGAGCCGGCAGAGGCCACCGCGTCACGCGGCAGCATGTTCTCCTTGGTCTCCACGTCCAGGATCAGACGGTCGAAGTCGGTGCGCTGCTCCACACGGGTGGCCTCGACCTTGAAGGTCACCTTGAGGACCGGGGAGTAGATGGAGTCGACCGGGATGCGGCCGATCTCCGCGTCCGCGGACTTGTTCTGGGCGGCGGTCACGTAGCCGCGACCGCGCTCGATGGTCAGCTCCATGTCGAACTTGCCCTTCGCGTTCAGGGTCGCGATGTGCAGGTCCGAGTTGTGGATCTCGACGCCGGCCGGCGCGGTGATGTCCGCGGCGGTGACGACGCCGGCCCCCTGCTTGCGCAGGTAGGCCACCACGGGCTCGTCGTTCTCCGAGGAGACGGAGAGCTTCTTGATGTTGAGGATGATCTCGGTGACATCCTCCTTGACTCCGTTGACGGTGCTGAACTCGTGCAGCACGCCGTCCACGCGGATGCTGGTCACGGCAGCACCGGGGATCGACGAGAGCAGAGTGCGGCGCAGGGAGTTGCCGAGGGTGTAGCCGAAGCCGGGCTCCAGGGGCTCGATGACGAACCGGGAACGACGGTCGGAGACGACCTCTTCGGTCAGCGTGGGGCGCTGTGCAATGAGCACGGACATTTCCTTTCGGCGAGCGTCCGCCATATGACGCACGCGGTGGGTGGAAACGAGGACGGGGTGGGGGCAGGTCCGCAGACCTGTCCGCGTCCGCCCCGGGCGGGGCGGACGCGGACACAGCGCTCAGGTCAGACGCGGCGGCGCTTCGCCGGGCGAGCGCCGTTGTGGGCCATGGGGGTGACGTCCTGGATGGACCCCACCTCGAGGCCGGCGGCCTGCAGGGAGCGGATGGCGGTCTCGCGGCCCGAGCCCGGACCCTTCACGAAGACGTCCACCTTCTTCATGCCGTGCTCCTGCGCACGCTTGGCGGCCTGCTCGGCGGCCATCTGCGCGGCGTACGGGGTCGACTTGCGCGACCCCTTGAAGCCGACCTCGCCGGACGAGGCCCAGGAGATGACGGCACCCGTGGTGTCCGTGATGGACACGATGGTGTTGTTGAACGTGCTCTTGATGTGGGCCTGGCCCACGGTGATGTTCTTGTTGGCCTTGCGACGCGGCTTGCGGGCAGCCGATGCGCGAGTCTTGGGGGGCATGTGATTCTCCTCCGGGAAAGCTGCTGGTGCTGATGCTGCGGGCGGGGCGTCCGGACGTGGACGCGGTCACCGCCGGTGCAGGATCACTTCTTCTTGCCGGCGACCGTCTTCTTGGGGCCCTTGCGGGTACGGGCGTTGGTCTTCGTGCGCTGGCCGCGCACCGGCAGGCCGCGGCGGTGGCGCAGGCCCTCGTAGGAGCCGATCTCCACCTTGCGACGGATGTCGGCGGCCACCTCGCGGCGGAGGTCGCCCTCCACCTTGTAGCTGCCCTCGATGTGGTCGCGCAGCTGCACCAGCTGCTCGTCGGAGAGGTCCTTCACGCGGATGTTCGGGTCGATGCCCGTGGCGGCGAGGGTCTCCTCAGCGCGGGTCTTGCCCACACCGTAGATGTACGTGAGTGCGATGATCACGCGCTTCTCGCGCGGAATGTCAACGCCTGCAAGACGAGCCATGTGGCCGTCCTCCTGTTCTTCTGCAGCAGGGGTCTGCACCAGGGACGTCCCGCACGACGCGGCACTGGGCCTCGCGGACCCGTCGTCGCGGCGCCGGGGAAGATCCGGCGTGCTCCGCGGCGGGCGTCCGCCGTCGTCGGTCTCCGGCCCCTGCGGCCGGAGGTGGGGGCCCTCCCCTCACGGGGTGGACCGCTGTCCCTGCTGTTCGGCCCGATGGCCGGTGGGTGGTGTGGTCAACGCGACGGCGTCGCTCCCCGGGCTCCCGGGGAGGCGATCAGCCCTGGCGCTGCTTGTGGCGCGGGTTCGAGCAGATCACCAGCACGCGGCCCTTACGGCGCACGACCTGGCACTTGTCACAAATCCGCTTCACGCTCGGCTGAACCTTCACGGCTCTTCCTCCTGCGCTCGCTTGGACGGGGGTTCTTACTTGTATCGGTACACGATCCGACCCCGGTTGAGGTCGTACGGGCTAAGCTCCACCACGACGCGATCCTCGGGGAGGATGCGGATGTAGTGCTGACGCATCTTTCCGGAGATCGTGGCGAGCACGACGTGCTCGTTCTGCAGACGGACCCGGAACATCGCGTTCGGCAATGCCTCCGACACCGTGCCCTCGACCTCGATGACACCTTCCTTCTTAGCCATGTCCTCCACAATCGTCATGCCCCGGGCACGGCCGCGGAGGGCCGGGTGACGGGGCGGGAACGGGTCTGCTCGCCGGCGCACACGAGTGCGCGCACACGAACAACGTTCGATGATACCGCATTCTCGGTCTGAGAACCAGCACAGACGACGACGGCCGCCCGGTCCGCCGGACGGGCGGGACGGACGGCCGACAGCTCGGGCCGCTCACTCCCCCGGCGGGACCGGGACCACGCCGAACCGGGCGAGCTCGGAGGCGCCGCCGTCGGGCGCGGTGAGCACCCACACACCGCCGTCGTGCCGGCAGACCGAGTGCTCCCACTGGCTGGCGCGGGCGCCGTCGAGGGTCACCACGGTCCAGTCGTCCGCGAGCACCTTCGTGTCGATGGAGCCACGCACCAGCATCGGCTCGATGGCGAGCGCCAGACCGGGGCGGATCTTGGGGCCCCGGTGGCCGGTGCGGTAGTTGAACACGTCCGGGGGCAGGTGCATGGCCGAGCCGATGCCGTGCCCCACGTACTCCTCGAGGATGCCGAGCTCCTCGCCCGGCTGCGCCGAGACGAAGTCGTCGATGGCGTCCCCGATGTCCCCGACATGGGTGGCGGACGCGAAGGCCGCGATGCCGACCCAGAGCGCCTCCCGCGTGATCGCCGAGAGGCGCTCGTCGGCCGGGTCCGCGGTGCCGGCCGCGGAGGAGCCCAGGATCACCGTGCGGGCCGAGTCGGCGTGCCAGCCGTCCACGATCGCGCCCCCGTCGACCTTCAGCACGTCGCCGGTCTGCAGGACCCGGTCCCCGGGGATGCCGTGCACGACCTCGTCGTTGACCGAGGTGCAGATCGAGGCCGGGAAGTCGTAGTAGCCCAGGAAGTTGGAGGTCGCACCGCGCTCGGCCAGGACGCCCGCGAACACGGCGTCCAGCTCCGCGGTGGTGACGCCCGGCGCGGCCGCGGTCAGCGTGGCGTCCAGGGCCTCGGACAGGACCACCCCCGCGCGCTGCATGGCCTGCAGCTGGGGGGCGGTCTTGAGCTCGAGCGAGCGGCGGCCGATCACGGGGTCAGGACTCCGCGCCCGGCTGGATCACGGGCAGGGAGCCCGTGGCTGCGCGCACGGAGTACACGGCCTGCAGCAGGCGCTCGGTGACGTCGTCGATCTGCCCGGTGCCGTCCACGCGGGCGACGATGCCGCGCTCCACGTACTCCTGGATGACGGACTCGGTCTCGCGGTGGTACAGGTCCAGGCGGTGCTCGATGACCTCCTGGGTGTCGTCCGCGCGGCCCTCGATCTCGGCACGCTTGAGCAGACGCTCCACGAGCTCCTCGTCGGGCACCTCCAGCTCGACGACGGCGGACAGCGACTGGCCGGACTCGGCGAGCATGGCGTCCAGCGCCTCGACCTGGCCCTTCGTGCGCGGGTAGCCGTCCAGCAGGAAGCCGTGCTCCGCGTCGGCCTGGGCGATGCGGTCCGCGACCATGCGGTTCGTGACCTCATCGGGGACGAAGTCGCCGTTGTCGATGTACTTCTTGGCCTCGACGCCGAGCGGCGTCATCGACTTCACGTTGTGGCGGAAGATGTCACCGGTGGAGATCGGGACGATCCCCAGCTTGTCGGCGATCCGGGCGGCCTGGGTGCCCTTGCCGGAACCGGGAGGGCCCATGAGCAGCATGCGGGTCATCGTGTGTTCCTCACTGTCGATACGGACGGCGTTGCGGGATCGGGTCGGGGCTCAGCGCAGCAGGCCCTCGTAGTGGCGCTGCTCCATCTGTGCGCTGACCTGCTTCACGGTCTGGAGGCCGACGCCCACCATGATGAGGATGGACGTGCCGCCGAGCGGGAAGTTCTGGCTGGTGCCGATCACCGCGAAGGCGATCAGCGGGATCATGGCCACGATACCCAGGTAGAGGGCGCCCACGAGCGTGATGCGGCTGATGACGTACTGCAGGTAACGCTCGGTGGGCCGGCCGGCGCGGACGCCGGGGATGAAGCCGCCGTAGCGCTTCATGTTGTCCGAGATCTCCACCGGGTTGAACGTGATGGACACGTAGAAGTACGTGAAGCCGATGATGAGCAGGAAGTACAGGGCCATGTACACCGGGTGGTCGCCGGGGCCGAAGTACCGGCTCAGCCACGTGATCCACGGGGCCGGCGCACTGCCGTCCTGCGGCGTGTTGAACTGGATGAGGATGCTCGGGAGCATCAGCACGGAGGAGGCGAAGATGACCGGGATGACGTTGGCCATGTTCACCTTGACCGGGATGTAGGTGCTCGACCCGCCCACGGTCCGCGAGCCGATCTGCCGCTTGGCGTACTGGACCGGGATCCGGCGCTGCGACTCCTCCACGAAGACGATGGCCAGCATGGTGAGCAGGCCGATCCCCATGACGATCGCGAACACGCGCCAGCCCTGCGTCTGGACCACCTGGCCGAGGCCGGCCGGAAAGCCCGCCGCGATGGAGGTGAAGATCAGCAGGGACATGCCGTTGCCCACGCCGTTCTCGGTGATCCGCTCGCCGAACCACATGACGATGAGACAGCCGGTGGTCAGGGCGATGACCACGAGCAGCACCGTGAGGATGGAGCCGTCGCGCAGCAGCGGCAGGCTGCATCCGAGCAGGGCCCCGGTGCGGGCCAGCGAGGCCATCGTGGTCGCCTGCAGCAGGGCGAGGGCGAGGGTCAGGTAGCGGGTGTACTGCGTCAGCGTCGCCTGGCCCTGCGGGCCCTCCTGGTGGAGCTGCTCGAAGCGCGGGATCACCACGCGCAGCAGCTGCACGATGATCGACGCCGTGATGTAGGGCATGATGCCGAGCGCGAAGACGGACACCTGCAGGAGCGCCCCGCCCGAGAACATGTTCACGAAGGAGTACAGGCCGCCCTGGGCGTTGCCCGCCGCGAGACACTGCTGCACCGCCGGGTAGTCCACCCCGGGGGCCGGCACGAAGGCGCCCATCCGGTAGACGGCGATGAGCGCGAGCGTGAAGGCGATCTTCCGCAACAGGTCAGGCGTCCGGACGATCCGGGCGATGGCCTTGAGCACGAGTCCTCCTGCGGTGGTCCTGTGGGGCGCGCGCCGGCCGCGGGGCGGGGCACGAGACGGCGGCCACACCGGGGCGGCCGCTGTGCGAGTCTACACGGATGGACCGAGGGCCCTGGTCCGGAGCGGCTGCTCCGGGCCAGGGCCCTCGGTGGATGGGTCGGCGTGTCAGAGGGTCTCGGTGGACCCGCCGGCGGCCTGGATCTTCTCCACGGCGGACGAGGAGAAGGCGTTCGCCTTCACCTGCACGGCCGAGGTGATCTCCCCCGTGCCCAGCACCTTGACGGGCTGACCGCGACGGACGAGGCCCTTGGACACGAGCGCGTCCACGGTGACCTCACCGCCCTCGGGGAAGTGCGCGGAGAGCTTGTCCAGGTTCACGACCTGGTACTCCGTGCGGAACGGGTTCTTGAAGCCGCGGAGCTTCGGCAGACGCATCTGCAGGGGCAGCTGGCCGCCCTCGAAGCCCGCACGGACCTGGTAACGGGCTTTGGTGCCCTTGGTGCCGCGACCGGCGGTCTTGCCCTTCGACGCCTCACCGCGACCCACACGGGTCTTGGCGGTCTTGGCACCGGGGGCCGGACGCAGGTCGTGGACCTTGATGGCGTCGTTGTCAGCCATTGTTGACCTCCTCCACGGACACCAGGTGCGGCACGGTGTTGACCATGCCGACCGTCACCGCGTCGGCCTTGCGGGTGACCTGGTGGCCGATCCGCTTCAGGCCCAGCGAGCGCAGGGTGTCCCGATGGTTCTGCTTGGAGCCCGTGACGCCGCGGGTCTGGGTGATGACCAGGGTGGCGTCCGAGGGCTGGATGTTCTTGCGGGTGGGCTCAAACACGGCTCACGCACCTGCCTTCGCGCTCTTCTGGGCGCGATCGTTCTCCATGGTGCGCAGCATCGCATGGGGGGCGATCTCGTCCAGGGCCTTGCCGCGGCGGGCGGCGACGGCCTGGGGCTCTTCCAGCTTCTTGAGGGCGTCCACGGTGCCGCGCACGATGTTGATCGCGTTCACGGAGCCCATGGACTTGGACAGCACGTCGTGGATGCCGGCGCACTCGAGCACGGCGCGCACCGGACCGCCGGCGATCACGCCGGTACCCGGGGAGGCCGGGCGGAGCAGCACGACGCCGGCGGCGTCCTCACCCTGCACCAGGTGCGGGATGGTGGAGCCGACGCGGGGGACGCGGAAGAAGGACTTCTTGGCCTCCTCCACGGCCTTCTGGATCGCGGCGGGGACCTCCTTCGCCTTGCCGTAGCCGACGCCGACGGTGCCGTCGCCGTCACCCACCACCACGAGGGCGGTGAAGGAGAAGCGGCGGCCGCCCTTGACGACCTTGGAGACGCGGTTGATGCCCACGACGCGCTCGAGGAACTGGTCCTTCTCGTCGTCCTGGGCGCCACGACGGTTGCGGTCGTCGCGACGGCCGCCACGACGATCGCCGTCACGGCCACCGCGGCCGCCGTCGCGACCGCCGCGGCCACCGGTGGCGCGCTCGGTGGTCTGGCTCGCCGAGCCCGACCCGGTCTCGGAGACGGTGGTCTCGGTGCTCTCGGTCACCTGAGTGTCCTTCTGGTTGATGTTCTCGGTCACAGCTGCAGCCCACCCTCTCGCGCACCGTCGGCCACGGCCGCGACGCGCCCGTGGTACTTGTTGCCGCCGCGGTCGAAGACCACGGCCTCGATGCCGGCCGCCTTGGCACGCTCGGCGACGAGCTCGCCCACGCGCTTGGCCTTGGCCGTCTTGTCGCCCTCGAGCGCACGCACGTCGGCCTCCATGGTGGAGGCGTACGCGAGCGTGCGGCTCTGCGTGTCGTCCACGACCTGCACGAACATGTGCCGTGCAGAGCGGTTGACGACGAGGCGGGGACGGACGGTGGTGCCGGAGATCCGCTTGCGCACCCGGAGGTGGCGGCGGGTGCGGGCGTTGAACTTGCCCTTGCCCTTCACCTTCAGAGTAGACATCACTTACCTGCCTTTCCGGCCTTGCGGCGGATCTGCTCGCCCGCGTAGCGCACGCCCTTGCCCTTGTACGGGTCGGGGCGGCGCAGCTTGCGGATGTTGGCGGCGGTCTCGCCGACCTGCTGCTTGTCGATACCGGCGACGGTGACCTTGTTGCCCTCCACCGTGAAGGTGATGCCCTGGGGCGCCTTCACCGGGACGGGGTGGGAGTAGCCCAGGGCGAACTCGAGGTCCTGGCCCTTGGCCTGCACGCGGTAGCCGGTGCCGACGACCTCGAGCTGCTTGGAGAAGCCGTTGGTCACGCCCTCGACCATGTTGCTGATGAGGGTGCGGGTCAGACCGTGCAGGGAACGGGACTCACGCTCGTCGTCGGGGCGGGCCACGGTGACCTGCCCCTCCTCGAGGGTGACCGTGATGGGCGTGGGCAGCGAGTGCTCGAGCTGGCCCTTGGGGCCCTTCACGGAGACGCGGTCGCCGTCGATGGTCACATCGACGCCGGCGGGGATGGTGATCGGGAGACGTCCGATTCGAGACATGTCAGTTCAGCCTTTCTTCCGTCTTGCCCGTCACCAGACGTAGGCGAGGACTTCTCCGCCCACGCCCTTCTTGGCGGCCTGCTGGTTCGTGAGGAGACCAGAGGAGGTGGACAGGATGGCGATGCCGAGGCCGCCCAGCACGTGGGGCAGGTTCGTGGACTTCGCGTACACGCGCAGGCCCGGCTTGGAGATGCGGCGCAGGCCGGCGATCGCACGCTCACGCTGCGGGCCGAACTTCAGGTCGATGGTCAGCTTCTTGCCGACCTCGGCCTCCTCCTCGCGCCAGTCCTGGATGTAGCCCTCGGCCTTGAGGATCTCGGCGACGCGAGTCTTCAGCTTCGAGGACGGCATGGACACGGTGTCGTGGTAGGCCGAGTTTGCGTTGCGCAGACGGGTCAGCATGTCTGCGACGGGATCGGTCATGGTCATGTGGGCTTCACGCCCTTTCTCGCCGTGGTTTCCGCCACCGGTTCACCGGTGGAGGACCTGTGGCGTGGAGGTCTTACTGGTCGGTCTTGAACGGGAAGCCCAGCGCCTTGAGCAGCGCGCGGCCCTCGTCGTCGTTCTTGGCGGTCGTCACCACGGTGATGTCCATGCCGCGCACGCGGTCGATCTTGTCCTGATCGATCTCGTGGAACACGGTCTGCTCGGACAGGCCGAAGGTGTAGTTGCCGTTGCCGTCGAACTGGCGGTCGGACAGGCCGCGGAAGTCACGGATGCGCGGCAGCGCGAGCGTGACCAGGCGGTCCAGGAACTCCCACATGCGGTCGCCACGGAGCGTGGCGTGCGTGCCGATGGGCATGCCCTCACGCAGCTTGAACTGCGCGATGGACTTGCGGGCCTTGGTGATCATCGGCTTCTGGCCGGTGATGGCGGTGAGGTCGGCGACCGCGCCGTCGATGATCTTGGAGTCCTTGGCGGCCTCGCCGACGCCCATGTTGACGACGACCTTCACGAGACCCGGCACCTGCATGACGTTCCCGTACTGGAACTGCTCCTGCAGGGCGCCGCGGATCTCGTCGCGGTACTTGGTCTTCAGACGCGGGGTGACCTTCTCGGTCTGCTGCACCTCGGTCATCACAGCTCCTTCCCCGAGGCCTTGGCGAAGCGGACCTTCACGGTCTTGCTCACGCCGTCCTTCTCGACGGTCTCGAAGCGGTAGCCCACACGGGTCGGCTTCTTGGTCTCCGGGTCCACCACGGCCACGTTCGAGATGTGGATCGGGGCCTCGACGACCTGCAGGCCGCCCTCGGTGGAACCGTTGTTGTCCTGGCCGGCGCGCAGGTGCTTGGTCACGCGGTTCACGCCCTCGACGAGCACGCGCTCATCCGCCGGGAACACGCGCAGGACCTTGCCCTGCTTGCCCTTGTCCTTGCCACTGATGACCTGGACGAGGTCGTCCTTCTTGATCTTGGCCATGAGGTCAGATCACCTCCGGGGCGAGCGACACGATCTTCATGAACTTCTTGTCACGCAGCTCGCGACCCACGGGGCCGAAGATGCGCGTGCCACGGGGCTCGCCGTCGGTCTTCAGGATGACCGCCGCGTTCTCGTCGAACTTGATGTACGAGCCGTCGGGACGGCGGGACTGCTTGCGGGTGCGGACCACCACGGCCTTGACGACGTCGCCCTTCTTGACGTTGCCGCCGGGGATGGCGTCCTTCACGGTGGCGACGATGGTGTCGCCGATGCCTGCGTAGCGGCGTCCGGAACCGCCGAGAACACGGATGGTCAGGATTTCCTTCGCACCGGTGTTGTCGGCGACCTTGAGCCGCGACTCCTGCTGGATCACTTGTCTCTCCTAGCGTCGCGCCGGTTCTCCCCCACGATGGGCGAGCCTTGCGGAACGGTTGAACGGGCATCCCGGGACGCTTACCCCTCCCCCGAGGCGGGCCGCCCGCCGTCGTCCCCCGGCGACGCGTGTTCAGACAGCGTCGGGGAGGTCGAGAGCGGAGGGGCGCGCAGGGCAGGGCCGAGGCGGATCCGGGATCGGCGTGCGCGGCCCTCGGCACACAGGATGGATGGTCCTGCCAACGAGAGGGCGCACGAATATCAGAGTCTAACGCACAAGGCCGCCCCGTGCCAGTGCACGGGGCGGCCCTCTGCGTCGCCGGCCCTCAGGGGGCCGGGTCGATCACTTGGCGCGCTCGACGATCTCCACCAGACGCCACCGCTTGGAGGCGGACAGCGGGCGGGTCTCGGCGAGGCGGACGCGGTCGCCCACGCCGGCGGTGTTGTCCTCGTCGTGCGCCTTCACGCGCTTCGAGGTCTTCAGCACCTTGCCGTAGAGCGAGTGCTTCTTGCGGTCCTCGACCTCGACGACGATGGTCTTGTCCATCTTGTCGGAGACGACGATGCCACGGAGGGCCTTGCGGTAGCCGCGCTCCTCGGAGACGGCCGGGGTCTGCTCGGTCACTTGGCAGCCTCCTCGTTCTTCTCGGCCTGCGCCTCGGCGGCGACATCGCCGCGGATGCCCAGCTCGCGCTCGCGCAGGATCGTGTAGATGCGCGCGATGTCACGCTTGACGGCCTTCAGCCGGCTGGCGTTGTCCAGCTGACCGGTGGCGGCCTGGAAGCGCAGGTTGAACAGCTCCTCCTTGGAGGACTTCAGGGCCTCCAGCAGGCGGGCGTTGTCCATCCCGTCCAGGGACTCGACGTTCAGATCCTTGGTGCCGATCGCCATGGGATCACTCACCACCCTCTCGACGGATGATACGGGCCTTCAGCGGCAGCTTGTGGATGGCCAGGCGGAGCGCCTCGCGGGCGACGTCCTCCGTGACACCCGACAGCTCGAAGAGCACGCGTCCGGGCTTGACGTTGGCGACCCACCACTCCGGCGAGCCCTTGCCGGAGCCCATGCGGGTCTCGGCGGGCTTCTTGGTGAGCGGACGGTCCGGGTAGATGTTGATCCAGACCTTGCCGCCACGCTTGATGTAGCGGGTCATGGCGATACGGGCGGCCTCGATCTGACGGTTGGTCACATAGGCCGGCGTGAGCGCCTGGATGCCCCACTCGCCGAACGTCACGGTGGTGCCGCCCTTGGCGGCGCCGGAACGCTTGGGGTGGTGCTGCTTGCGGTGCTTGACGCGACGGGGGATCAGCATCAGGCGTTGCCTCCTTCAGCGGGAGCGGCGGCCGGGGTCTCGGCGCCGGCGCCGGCGTTCTCCTGGCGGGGAGCACGCTCGGCGCGATCGTTGCGACGACGACGCTCACCGCCGCCACGGCGCTCGCCGCCACGGCCACGGCCGGAGGGCTGCGCGGCCTCCTTGGCCGCGAGCTCCTTGGCGGTCAGGTCGCCCTTGTAGATCCAGACCTTCACGCCGATGCGGCCGAAGGTGGTCTTGGCCTCGAACTTGCCGAAGTCGATGTTCGCGCGGAGGGTGTGCAGCGGCACGCGACCCTCGCGGTAGAACTCCGAGCGGCTCATCTCGGCGCCGCCGAGGCGGCCGGAGCACTGGATGCGGATGCCCTGCGCGCCGGCGCGCATGGCGGACTGGATCGCCTTCTTCATCGCGCGGCGGAACGCCACGCGCGAGGCGAGCTGCTCGGCCACACCCTGCGCCACCAGCTGGGCATCGGTCTCGGGGTTCTTGACCTCGAGGATGTTCAGCTGGATCTGCTTGCCGGTGAGCTTCTCGAGCTCACCGCGGATGCGGTCGGCCTCGGCGCCGCGGCGGCCGATCACGATGCCCGGACGCGCGGTGTGGATGTCCACGCGCACGCGGTCACGGGTGCGCTCGATCTCCACCTTGGAGATGCCGGCGCGCTCCATGCCGGTGGTCATCAGCTCGCGGATCTTGACGTCCTCCTTGAGGAAGTCAGCGTAGCGCTGGCCCTCCTTGTGGGAGTCCGCGAACCAGTGCGAGACGTGGTCGGTGGTGATGCCGAGGCGGAACCCGTTGGGGTTGATCTTTTGGCCCATTGTCAGTTCCCACCCTTCTCGTCCTTGGACGCGACGACCACGGTCACGTGGCTCGTGCGCTTGTTGATGCGGTACGCGCGGCCCTGAGCACGGGGCTGGAACCGCTTCATGGTCGGGCCCTCGTCCACGAAGGCCTCGGTGATGTAGAGGGCGTCCTCGTCGAAGGCCTGGCCCTCGCGGTCCGCCTTGACGCGGGCGTTCGCCACCGCGGAGGCCACCAGCTTGTACACCGGCTCCGAAGCGCCCTGCTGGGCGAACTTCAGGATGGCCAGTGCTTCGGTGGCCTGCTTGCCACGGACCAGGTCGACGACGCGCCGGGCCTTCATCGGCGTCACGCGCAGGTGGCGCGCAATTGCCTTGGCTTCCATTGCTTCTCTCTTTCGATTCTCGAGAAGGTCAAGCGTGCTGTGCCCTCAGGCTCAGCGGCGCTTGCCCTTCTTGTCGTCCTTCACGTGGCCGCGGTAGGTCCGGGTCGGGGCGAACTCGCCCAGCTTGTGACCCACCATGGACTCGGTGACGAACACCGGGACGTGCTTGCGTCCGTCGTGGACCGCGATGGTGTGACCCAGCATGTCCGGGATGATCATCGACCGGCGGGACCAGGTCTTGATGACGTTCTTGCTGCCCTTCTCGTTCTCGGCCAGAACCTTCAGGTAGAGGTGCTGATCGACGAAGGGGCCCTTCTTCAGGCTGCGAGGCATGTCTTCCCTGCTCCCTTATCGCTTGTTCTTGCCGGTACGACGGCGACGCACGATGAGCTTGTCGCTTTCCTTGTTCGGACGACGCGTGCGGCCCTCGGGCTTGCCGTTCCGGTTGACGGGGTGACGACCGCCGGAGGTCTTGCCCTCGCCACCGCCGTGCGGGTGGTCGACCGGGTTCATGACGACGCCGCGGACGGTCGGGCGGACGCCCTTCCAGCGCATGCGGCCGGCCTTGCCCCAGTTGATGTTCGACTGCTCGGCGTTGCCGACCTCGCCGATCGTGGCGCGGCAGCGCACGTCGACGTTGCGGATCTCACCGGAGGGCAGGCGCAGCTGGGCGTACTTGCCCTCGCGGGCGACCAGCTGCACGGACGCGCCGGCGGAGCGGGCCATCTTGGCGCCGCCGCCGGGGCGCAGCTCCACCGCGTGGATGGTGGTGCCCACGGGGATGTTGCGCATCGGCAGGTTGTTGCCGGGCTTGATGTCGGCGTTCGGGCCGGCCTCGACCACGTCGCCCTGCTTCAGCTTGGCCGGGGCCAGGATGTAGCGCTTGGCGCCGTCCGCGTAGTGCAGCAGCGCGATGCGGGCGGTGCGGTTCGGGTCGTACTCGATGTGCGCGACGGTGGCGGGCACGCCGTCCTTGTCGTGGCGACGGAAGTCGACCAGGCGGTACTGGCGCTTGTGGCCGCCGCCCTTGTGACGGGTGGTGATGCGACCGGTGTTGTTGCGGCCGCCGGTCTTGTGCAGCGGACGGAGAAGGGACTTCTCCGGCGTGGACCGGGTGATCTCTGCGAAGTCGGCCACGGACGAGCCACGCAGGCCCGGGGTGGTCGGCTTGTACTTACGGATAGCCATGTGTCAGTTCCTCGATTAAGTGGTCTCCGCACGCCGATCAGGCGAGCGGACCTCCGAAGATGTCGATGGTCCCGTCCTTGAGCGTGACGATGGCACGCTTGGTGGACTTGCGCTGGCCCCACCCGAGGCGGGTGCGACGGCGCTTGCCGGAACGGTTCAGGGTGTTGACCGAGGCCACGTCGACGTTGAAGATGCGCTCCACCGCCTGCTTGATCTCGGACTTGTTGGAGCGCGGGTCGACCAGGAAGGTGTACTTGCCCTCGTCGATCAGACCGTAGCTCTTCTCCGACACGACGGGAGCGATGATCACGTCGCGGGGATCCTTGTTGATGGAGCCGCTCACTGGGCATCCTCCTTCTTGGCGCCGGAAGCCTGGGCCACGTACGCCTCGTAGGCCGCCTGGGTGAACACGACGTCGTCGGAGACGAGCACGTCGTAGGTGTTCAGCTGGTCGGCGTACAGGGTGTGGACCGCGGGCAGGTTGCGGGCGGACAGGGCGGCGACGTCGTCGGCCCGGTCGATCACCAGCAGCACGTTCTTGCGGCCGGTGTTCAGGGACGCGAGGCCCGCCTTGGCGGCCTTGGTGGACGGGGTGGTCCCGGACACGAGGGCCTCGATGACGTGGACGCGGCCGTTGCGGGCGCGGTCCGACAGGGCACCGCGCAGGGCGGCGGCCTTCATCTTCTTGGGGGTGCGCTGCGAGTAGTCACGCGGGGTCGGGCCGTGGACGATGCCGCCGCCGGTCATGTGCGGGGCGCGGATGGAGCCCTGACGGGCGCGGCCGGTGCCCTTCTGCTTGAACGGCTTGCGACCGGCGCCGGACACCTCGCCGCGGCGCTTCGTCTTGTGCGTGCCCTGGCGGGCGGCGGCGAGCTGGGCGACGACGACCTGGTGCATGAGCGGCACGTTGGACTGCACGTCGAAGAGCTCGGCGGGCAGATCGACCTGGACGGTCTTCACGGAGTTCTCAGCCATGGTCTCAGGCTCCCTTCACGGCGCTGCGGACGAGCACGACCTGGCCCTTGGAGCCGGGCACCGCGCCCTTGATCAGCAGGAGGTTGTTCTCCACGTCGATGCCGTGGAGGGTCAGGTTCATGGTGGTCTGGCGCACGGCGCCCATGCGACCGGGCATGCGCTGGCCCTTGAACACGCGGCCGGGGGTGGACGCGCCGCCCACGGAGCCGGGCTTGCGGTGGTTCTTGTGCTGGCCGTGCGAGGCGCCCACACCGGCGAAGCCGTGGCGCTTCATGGCGCCGGCGAAGCCCTTGCCCTTGGTGGTGCCCACGACGTCGACCTTCTGGCCGGCCTCGAAGACCTCCACGGTCACGTCCTGGCCGAGGGAGTACTCGGCGGCGTCGGCGGTGCGCAGCTCGACGAGGTGGCGACGCGGGGTCACGCCGGCCTTCTCGAAGTGACCGGCCAGGGGCTTGGTCACGCGGCGGGGATCGATCTGGCCGTAGGCGATCTGCACGGCGGTGTAGCCGTCGGTCTCCTCGGAGCGCAGCTGGGTGACGACGTTCGGGTCTGCCTTGACCACGGTCACAGGGATGAGCTTGTTGTCCTCATCCCAGACCTGGGTCATGCCGAGCTTCGTGCCCAGCAGGCCCTTGATGTTCTGGGTGTTGGTCATAGTCTCTCAGCACCTCCCTCTCAGAGCTTGATCTCGATGTTGACGTCCGCGGGCAGGTCCAGTCGCATGAGCGAGTCGACGGCCTTCGGGGTCGGGTCGATGATGTCGATGAGCCGCTTGTGGGTGCGCATCTCGAAATGCTCGCGGCTGTCCTTGTACTTGTGGGGAGAACGGATAACGCAGTACACGTTCTTCTCCGTCGGCAGCGGCACGGGGCCGACCACCGTCGCGCCTGCGCGCGTGACCGTGTCAACGATCTTGCGGGCCGAGACGTCGATGACCTCGTGGTCGTACGACTTCAGCCGGATGCGGATCTTCTGTCCCGCCATGGCGTCACGCCTCTCTCGTCGGGTGTGCTGTTCCTGTCCCTGTGCGGCGGATCGTGCCCGCCTTCTTGTCCTCCACCCGCGCGGGGCGAATCCGGTCGGACCGGGTTCCTCGCCGCCGCCGGACTCCGGTCCACGCGGTCGGGCGTGTCGCATTCCTGGGAGGGCACGCGCCTGTGGCGGGTCGGAGTGGTGACGTCACATCTGGGCCGAGCTGCCGCCGCGAGACACACGACGACAGCGCAATGGCGCTTGAGCAACCGAATCAGTATAGACAGAACCGGGCCCGGTCCGCCAATCGGCGGGCCGGGCCCGACGGCCCCCCGGGCTCAGCGGCCCCACTCGGTGGGCGGGCCGGCGTTGAGCAGCAGGGTGAAGACGACGGCGACCACGGCGACCGCCAGGAGCGCGCTGACCACCGGATGGCGCAGCACCACGACGAGAAGCCGTTCGAGGGGCCCCCGCTCCCCCGGCGCGCGGTCCACGACCTGCCACCGCGACGCCGGCTCGCCGCGCCGCCGCTGGGCCCGCTCGAACGGGACCGTCATGAACGGGACGATCGTCGAACCGAGGCCGAGGAGTCCGCGGGCCACGGGCCACCGCCCGTCGATCCACACGGCGACCGTCACCACGAGGTAGCAGAGGAACACGAAGCCGTGGACGCCGCCGGCGATCGGCACCACCCGCTCCGTGACTCCGCCGTACTTGAGGCCCATGGCGATCAGCAGACCGGCCCAGGTGAACATCTCGGCCATCGCCGTGACGGCGAAGAGGCGGCGCGGGCCGGGCAGGCTCATCGCTCCAGCTCCCCGCCGCGGTTCGCGCGCCGGATGCGCCGGGCACGGTCGATCTCGGGACGGAAGGTCCGCAGCGCCCAGCGCACGGCCACGACGGCCACGGCGAGCACCACGATGAGGATGAGCAGTTCAGGCATGCTCCCCAGCCTAGCCGCCGCCGCCGCGCCGTCGTCGGACACGGCGACGCCCCCGCCTCCGGGGGACCCGGAGACGGGGGCGTCGCGCGTCAGCGGCTCAACGGAGCCACGAGACGGGATGCGTCAGATCACTTGGTGATCTTGGTGACGCGGCCGGAGCCCACGGTGCGGCCACCCTCGCGGATGGCAAAGCCGAGGCCCTCCTCCATGGCGATCGGCTGGATGAGCTCGACCGACATCTCGGTGGTGTCGCCGGGCATGACCATCTCGGTGCCCTCGGGCAGCGTGATGACGCCGGTGACGTCGGTGGTGCGGAAGTAGAACTGCGGGCGGTAGTTCGAGTAGAACGGGTTGTGACGGCCACCCTCGTCCTTGGACAGGATGTAGACGTTCGCCTCGAAGTTGGTGTGCGGGGTGATGGAGCCCGGCTCCACCACAACCTGGCCGCGCTCCACGTCGTCGCGCTTCAGGCCGCGCAGCAGCAGACCGCAGTTCTCGCCGGCCCAGGCCTCGTCGAGCTGCTTGTGGAACATCTCGATGCCGGTGACGGTGGTCTTCTGCACGTCGCGGATGCCGACGATCTCGACCTCGGAGTTGATCTTCAGGGTGCCGCGCTCGGCGCGACCGGTCACCACGGTGCCACGACCGGTGATGGTGAAGACGTCCTCGATCGGCATCAGGAACGGCTTGTCCTTGTCGCGGACCGGGTCCGGGATGAACTCGTCCACGGCCTCCATGAGGTCCTCGACGGACTTGACCCACTGGGGGTCGCCCTCGAGGGCCTTCAGACCGGAGGTGCGGATGACCGGGGCCTCGTCGCCGTCGAAGTCCTGGGAGGACAGCAGCTCGCGGACCTCCATCTCGACGAGCTCGAGGAGCTCCTCGTCCTCGACCATGTCCGACTTGTTCAGGGCCACGAGCAGGGCCGGCACGCCGACCTGGCGGGCCAGGAGCACGTGCTCACGGGTCTGGGCCATCGGGCCGTCGGTGGCGGCGACCACGAGGATCGCGCCGTCCATCTGAGCGGCGCCGGTGATCATGTTCTTGATGTAGTCGGCGTGACCGGGGGCGTCCACGTGGGCGTAGTGACGCTTCTCGGTCTGGTACTCCACGTGGGAGATGTTGATGGTGATGCCGCGCTGACGCTCCTCGGGGGCGGAGTCGATCGTCGCGAAGTCACGGGCCTCGTTCAGGTCCGGGTACTTGTCGTACAGGACCTTCGAGATGGCGGCGGTCAGCGTGGTCTTGCCGTGGTCAACGTGGCCGATGGTGCCGATGTTGACGTGCGGCTTCGTCCGCTCGAACTTTGCCTTTGCCACTAGTTCCTCCTAAGAACTGGTTCATCGTCAAGAAGACTGCTCAGCCGCCTGCGACGTGCTGACAACTTGACTGAGTCTACTCGGATGGTGCGGGGTTGGGGAAATCCCGGCCTCACGAGGGCCAGTCCGGTTCCAGGCCGTCGGGACCGCCGGAAGCGGACCGGACCTGACCCGTCCTGATCGCGGACCGCCGCGCCGGGAAGGGCGGTCCGGTCGCCCCGGGCCGGCCGCGGCTGCGGCGGCCGACCCGGGGCAGGTCGTTCAGAGCAGGTGACCTGCGGTCACTCGCCCTGGGACTTCTGGATGATCTCGTCCGCCACGGCCTTGGGGACCTCGGCGTAGGAGTGGAAGGTCATCGAGTACACCGCGCGGCCCTGCGTCTTGGAGCGCAGGTCGCCGATGTAGCCGAACATCTCCGACAGCGGCACGAGGGCGTTGACCACCTTCACGCCGGTGGCGTCCTCCATGGACTGGATCTGGCCGCGGCGGGAGTTCAGGTCGCCGATGACGTCGCCCATGAACTCCTCGGGGGTGCGGACCTCCACGGCCATCAGCGGCTCGAGGATGATCGGGTTGGCCTTGCGGACACCCTCCTTGAAGGCCTGGGAGCCGGCGATCTTGAACGCCATCTCCGAGGAGTCGACGTCGTGGTACGCGCCGTCGAGCAGGGTGGCCTTCACGCCGACCATCGGGTAGCCGGCCAGCACGCCGAACTGCATGGCGTCCTGGATGCCCGCGTCCACCGAGGGGATGTACTCGCGGGGCACGCGACCGCCGGTGACGGCGTTCTCGAACTCGTAGACCTCGCCCTCGGCGGTGTCCAGGGGCTCGAAGGACAGCTGCACCTTGGCGAACTGGCCGGAGCCGCCGGTCTGCTTCTTGTGCGTGTAGTCGACCTTGTCGACCTTGCGCTTGATGGTCTCGCGGTACGCGACCTGGGGCTTGCCCACGTTGGCCTCGACCTTGAACTCGCGCTTCATACGGTCCACGAACACGTCCAGGTGGAGCTCGCCCATGCCGCCGATCTCGGTCTGGCCGGTCTCCTCGTTGAGGTTCACGCGGAACGTGGGGTCCTCGGCGACGAGCTTCTGGATGGCGGTGGAGAGCTTCTCCTGGTCACCCTTGGTCTTCGGCTCGATGGCCACGGAGATCACGGGCTCCGGGAAGGTTATCGACTCGAGGATGATCGGGTTCGCGGGATCGCACAGGGTGTCGCCCGTGGTGGTGTCCTTGAGGCCGATCACGGCGTAGATGTGGCCGGCGACCACCTCGTCCACCGGGTTCTCCTTGTTGGCGTGCATCTGGAACAGCTTGCCGATGCGCTCCTTCTTGCCCTTGGTGGCGTTGAGGATCTGCGCACCGGACTCCAGGCGGCCGGAGTACACGCGGATGAAGGTCAGCGTGCCGAAGAAGGGGTGCGTGGCGATCTTGAAGGCGAGCGCCGAGAACGGGGCCTCCTTCGACGCCTCGCGCTCCAGCACCTCCTCCTCGTCGTTCACGGCGTGGCCCTTGACGGAGCCGGCGTCCAGCGGGTTCGGCAGGTAGGCGACCACGGCGTCCAGCATCGGCTGCACGCCACGGTTCTTGAACGCGGAGCCGCAGAACACCGGGTAGGCCTCGGCGTTCACGGTCAGCTGGCGCACGCCGGCCTGGATCTCCTCGACGGTGAGCTCCTCGCCCTCGAGGTACTTCTCCATGAGCTCCTCGGAGGTCTCGGCGACGGCCTCGACGAGCTCGTTGCGGTACTCCTCGGCCTTCTCCTGGAGCTCGGCGGGGATCTCGCGAGTCTCATAGGAGGCGCCCATGGTGACGTCGCCCTTGGCGTCGCCCGGCCACACGAAGGCCTTCATGGAGAGCAGGTCGACGACGCCCACGAAGTCGTTCTCGGCGCCGATCGGCAGCTGCATCACGAGCGGACGCGCGCCGAGGCGCTTCACGATGGTGTCGACGGTGAAGTAGAAGTCCGCACCCAGCTTGTCCATCTTGTTGACGAAGCAGATGCGCGGGACGTTGTACTTGTCCGCCTGGCGCCACACGGTCTCCGACTGGGGCTCCACGCCCTCCTTGCCGTCGAACACGGCGACGGCGCCGTCGAGCACGCGCAGCGAGCGCTCCACCTCGACCGTGAAGTCCACGTGGCCGGGGGTGTCGATGATGTTGATCTGGTGGTCGTTCCAGAAGCAGGTCACCGCGGCGGAGGTGATGGTGATGCCGCGCTCCTTCTCCTGCTCCATCCAGTCCGTCGTCGCGCCGCCGTCGTGGGTCTCGCCCAGCTTGTGGTTGACACCCGTGTAGAACAGGATGCGCTCGGTGGTGGTGGTCTTGCCGGCATCGATGTGGGCCATGATGCCGATGTTGCGGACCTTGTGCAGGTCGGTCAGCACGTCCTGTGCCACGGTGTCTCCCTTGGTCGGGTGGAATGGGGGGGCTCGTGAGGTGGATGCGGTGGGTGGCCCGTCCGAGAGGACGCACCTGCGGCCCGAGGCGCGGATCGCGCGCCCCGGGCCACACGGATCACCAGCGGTAGTGGGCGAAGGCCTTGTTGGCCTCGGCCATCTTGTGGGTGTCCTCGCGACGCTTCACGGCGCCGCCCAGGCCGTTCGAGGCGTCCAGGATCTCGTTCATCAGGCGCTCGGTCATGGTCTTCTCACGGCGGGCCTTGGAGAAGCCGACCAGCCAGCGCAGGGCCAGGGCCGTGGAGCGGCCCGGCTTGACCTCGACGGGCACCTGGTAGGTGGCGCCGCCGACGCGGCGGGAGCGCACCTCGAGGGCCGGCTTGATGTTGTCCATGGCCTTCTTGAGGGTGGCCACGGGATCGGCGCCGTTCTTGGCACGGGCGCCCTCGAGCGCGCCGTACACGATGCGCTCGGCGGTGGACTTCTTGCCGTCGACGAGCACCTTGTTGATCAGCTGCGTGACCAGCGGGGAGCCGTAGACGGGATCGACGACGAGGGGGCGCTTCGGCGCAGGACCCTTACGAGGCATTACTTCTTCTCCTTCTTGGCGCCGTAGCGGGAGCGGGCCTGGCCGCGGTTCTTCACGCCCTGGGTGTCGAGGGCGCCGCGCACGATCTTGTAGCGCACGCCGGGCAGGTCCTTCACACGACCGCCGCGGACGAGCACGATCGAGTGCTCCTGCAGGTTGTGGCCCTCGCCGGGGATGTAGGCGGTGACCTCGATGCCGCCGTTCAGGCGCACACGGGCGACCTTGCGCAGCGCCGAGTTCGGCTTCTTGGGCGTGGTGGTGTACACACGGGTGCACACGCCACGACGCATGGGGTTCCCCTGCAGGGCAGGGGCCTTCGTATTGACGACCTTGGGTGAGCGGCCCTTGCGGACCAGCTGCTGAATCGTAGGCACTCTTCAGCCTTCCTGTGTTTCGGTGATCGCTGACGTGATCGACCGGCGCCCGGGGCGCCGGCTGCTCGTTCCTCTGCTCTGCCTCTCCCTGTGGGGGCTCGCAACGAGCAGACGTCCGCAGGCGTGCAAAAGTGTGGCATCTGCCGCGCAATGACCCCGCGACCCGGACAGCGTCCAATTTGCCACACGAAAAACAATCCTTGACAGCATAGCACGCCCCGGCGCCGTCGACGAGCCGGCCCCGCACGCCAAGGGGCCCGCCCCTCCCCCGCGTGAGCGGCGGAGCGGCGGGCCCCTGGGGGACACGGATCAGGCGCGGAAGTCGCCCCCGCGGCCGTAGTCGTCCAGCGAGACGGCGTGGAAGTCGTTCTCGCCGAGCGACTGGTCCAGGCCCGGGTAGTCGAAGTCCGCGAAGCCGGCCGGCGAGGCGAACAGGTTGGCCTTCGCCTCCTCCGTCGGCTCCACGACGGTCTTCGTGTAGCGGTCCAGGCCCGTGCCGGCCGGGATCAGCTTGCCGATGATCACGTTCTCCTTCAGGCCCAGCAGCGGGTCGGACTTGCCCTCCATGGCCGCCTGCGTCAGGACGCGGGTCGTCTCCTGGAAGGATGCGGCCGACAGCCACGAGTCCGTGGCCAGCGAGGCCTTCGTGATGCCCATCAGCTCGTCGCGGCCGGAGGCCGGCTGGCGGCCCTCGGCGACGGCGGCGCGGTTGGCGGCCACGAAGCGCGCCCGGTCCGTGAGCTCACCCGGCAGCAGGTCGGTGTCACCGGACTCGATGACGGTGATGCGACGCAGCATCTGCCGGACGATGACCTCCACGTGCTTGTCGTGGATGCCCACGCCCTGGGACTGGTACACGTTCTGCACCTCGTCCACGAGGAACCGCTGCGCGGCCCGCGGGCCGAGCACGCGCAGGACCTGCTTCGGGTCCACGGCGCCGGCCACGAGCTGCGTGCCCACCGGCACGTGCTCGCCGTCGGCCACGAGGATGCGCGCACGGCGCAGCACCGGGTAGGCGATCTCCTCGGAGCCGTCGTCCGGGGTGAGCAGCAGGCGCACGGACGCCTCGGTGTCCTCGATGGTCACGCGGCCGGCGACCTCGGAGATCGGGGCCACGCCCTTCGGGGTGCGGGCCTCGAAGAGCTCCTGGATGCGGGGCAGACCCTGCGTGATGTCGTCGGCCGAGGCCACACCGCCGGTGTGGAACGTGCGCATGGTGAGCTGGGTGCCCGGCTCACCGATCGACTGGGCCGCGATGATGCCGACGGCCTCGCCGATGTCCACCAGCTGGCCGGTGGCCATGGAGCGGCCGTAGCACTTCGCGCAGGTGCCCACGGCGGACTCACAGGTCAGGACCGAGCGGACCTTGATCTCCGTGATGCCGGCGGCCACCAGCTCGCCGATCAGCACGTCGCCCACGTCCGCACCGGCCGAGGCCAGCACCGTGCCGTCCTCGCCCGTGACGTCCTGGGCCAGCGTGCGGGCGAAGGCCGAGTTCTCGACCTGCTCGTGGGCCACCAGCTCGCCGTCGGCGTTCGGCGCGGCGATCGTCACGGACAGGCCGCGCTCGGTGCCGCAGTCGTCCTCGCGGACGATGACGTCCTGGGACACATCGACGAGACGACGGGTCAGGTAGCCCGAGTTCGCGGTCTTCAGCGCGGTGTCCGCGAGGCCCTTGCGGGCGCCGTGGGTGGCGGAGAAGTACTCGAGCACGGACAGGCCCTCGCGGTACGAGGACTTGATCGGACGCGGGATGATCTCACCCTTCGGGTTGGCCACGAGGCCGCGGATGCCCGCGATCTGGCGCACCTGGAGCCAGTTGCCTCGCGCACCGGAGGACACCATGCGGTTGATGGTGTTGAGCTCCGGCAGGCCGTCCTTCATGGCCGCGGCGACCTCGTCGGTGGCCTTGTTCCAGATGTCGATCAGCTCGGAGCGACGCTCGTCGTCCGCGATCAGGCCCTTGTCGTACTGCTGCTGCACGCGCTGGGCCTGCTCCTCGTAGCCCTCCATGATGGCGGCCTTGTCGAAGTCGGAGGTGATGTCCGAGATCGCCACGGTCACACCCGACCAGGTGCCCCAGTGGAAGCCGGCGTCCTTGAGGTTGTCCAGCGTCTGCGCGGTGACGACCATCGGGTAGCGCTCGGCCAGGTCGTTGACCAGCTGGCCGAGGGTGCCCTTGGTCGCCTGCTTGTCCAGCCACGGGTAGTCGTCCGGCAGCAGCTCGTTGAACAGCACCTTGCCCAGGGTGGTCTCGATGAGGGCGATCTCGCCCTCGGACCAGCCCTCGGGTGCCGGCACGGCCGCCGACGGCACGAAGCCCTCGACGCCGATCCGCGCGGGCGCGTTCAGGTGCAGGTCGCCGCCGTCGAACGCCATGATGGCCTCGCCGACGGTCGCGTACAGGTTGCCCGCGCCGACCTCGTCCGGACGCACCGTGGTGAGGTGGTTCAGGCCGATGATCATGTCCTGGGCCGGCACGGCGACCGCGCGGCCGTCCGAGGGCTTCAGGATGTTGTGGCTCGAGAGCATGAGCAGGCGCGCCTCGGCCTGGGCCTCCGGCGACAGGGGCAGGTGGACCGCCATCTGGTCGCCGTCGAAGTCCGCGTTGAACGCGGAGCAGACCAGCGGGTGCAGCTGCAGGGCCTTGCCCTCCACGAGCTGCGGCTCGAAGGCCTGGATGCCCAGACGGTGCAGGGTGGGGGCGCGGTTCAGCAGGACCGGGTGCTCGGTGATGACCTCCTCGAGCACGTCCCAGACCTGCGGACGGAAGCGCTCCACCATGCGCTTGGCGGACTTGATGTTCTGCGCGTGGTTCAGGTCCACGAGACGCTTCATCACGAACGGCTTGAACAGCTCCAGCGCCATCTGCTTGGGCAGGCCGCACTGGTGCAGCTTGAGCTGGGGACCCACCACGATGACCGAGCGGCCCGAGTAGTCCACGCGCTTGCCGAGCAGGTTCTGACGGAACCGGCCCTGCTTGCCCTTGAGCATGTCGGAGAGCGACTTGAGCGGGCGGTTGCCCGGGCCGGTCACCGGCCGGCCGCGGCGGCCGTTGTCGAACAGCGAGTCCACGGCCTCCTGCAGCATGCGCTTCTCGTTGTTGACGATGATCTCGGGCGCGCCGAGGTCGAGCAGCCGCTTCAGGCGGTTGTTGCGGTTGATCACGCGACGGTACAGGTCGTTGAGGTCGGAGGTCGCGAAGCGGCCGCCGTCCAGCTGCACCATCGGACGCAGCTCCGGCGGGATCACCGGGACGGCGTCCAGGACCATGCCCTCGGGCGAGTTGTCCGTGGTCAGGAACGCGTTGACGACCTTCAGGCGCTTCAGGGCGCGGGTCTTGCGCTGGCCCTTGCCCGTCTTGATGGTCTCGCGCAGCATCTCGGACTCGGCCTCGAGGTCGAAGGTCTGCAGGCGACGCTGGATCGCCTCCGCGCCCATCGAGCCCTCGAAGTACTGGCCGTACTTGTCCCGCATGGCGCGGTACAGGCCCTCGTCGCCCTCGAGGTCGGCGACCTTGAGGTTCTTGAAGCGGTCCCAGACCTGCTCCTTGCGGTCCAGCTCCGCGTCCGCGCGCTTGCGGATCTGCGCCATGGTCTTGTCCGCGGCGTCGCGGGCCTTCTTCTTCTCGGCGGCCTTGGCGCCCTCGGACTCCAGCTTGGCCAGGTCCTTCTCGAGGTCGGCGGCCACCGCGGCGATGTCGGAGTCGCGCTGGTCGGCCAGGACACGGGTCTCCTGGTCGTACTCGGCCTGGAGGTTGGCCAGGTCACGGTGCCGGGCCTCCTCGTCCACCGAGGTGATCATGTAGGCCGCGAAGTAGATGACCTTCTCGAGGTCCTTCGGCGCCAGGTCCAGCAGGTAGCCCAGGCGCGAGGGCACGCCCTTGAAGTACCAGATGTGGGTGACCGGCGCGGCCAGCTCGATGTGGCCCATGCGGTCGCGGCGCACCTTCGAGCGGGTCACCTCGACGCCGCAGCGCTCGCAGATGATGCCCTTGAAGCGCACGCGCTTGTACTTGCCGCACGCGCACTCCCAGTCACGGGTGGGGCCGAAGATCTTCTCGCAGAAGAGTCCGTCCTTCTCCGGCTTCAGGGTGCGGTAGTTGATGGTCTCCGGCTTCTTGACCTCGCCGTAGGACCAGCGGCGGATGTCCTCCGCCGTGGCCAGGCCGATGCGCATCAGGCCGAAAGAGTTGTCAGTGGACATGCTGTTCACGCTCATGCTCCGGTGAACTCCCTTGGTTCAGTGGTTCTCAGGTGACGTCTTGTGGATGCGGGATCGGGCCCGGCTCAGACTTCCTCCACCGAGCTGGGCTCGGCGTGGGAGAGGTCGATGCCCAGCTCCTCGGCGGCGCGGTAGACCTCGTCCTCCGCGTCGCGCATCTCGATGGCCTGGCCGTCGGCGGAGAGGACCTCCACGTTCAGGCAGAGGGACTGCATCTCCTTGATGAGCACCTTGAAGGACTCGGGAACACCCGGCTCCGGGATGTTCTCGCCCTTGACGATGGCCTCGTAGACCTTCACGCGGCCGTGGATGTCGTCCGACTTGATGGTCAGCAGCTCCTGGAGGGTGAACGCCGCGCCGTACGCCTCGAGCGCCCACACCTCCATCTCGCCGAAGCGCTGGCCGCCGAACTGGGCCTTACCGCCCAGCGGCTGCTGCGTGATCATCGAGTACGGGCCCGTGGAACGGGCGTGGATCTTGTCGTCCACCAGGTGGTGCAACTTGAGCATGTACATGTAGCCCACGGACACCGGGTCCGGGAACGGCTCGCCGGTGCGGCCGTCGAACAGCTGCGCCTTGCCGCTGTCGCTCATGAGACGGTCGCCGTCGCGGGTCACGTTCACGTGGCCGAGCAGGCCCGTGATCTCGTACGCCTCGGCGCCGTCGAACACCGGGGTGGCCACGTTGACCGGACCGGACTGCCGCGGGAAGTTCGGCAGGTCCTTGATCCACTCCGGCTCGCCCTGGATGTCCCAGCCGCGCGAGGCGGCCCAGCCCAGGTGCAGCTCCATGACCTGGCCGAGGTTCATGCGGCCGGGGACGCCGAGCGGGTTCAGCACGATGTCCACCGGGGTGCCGTCCGCCAGGAACGGCATGTCCTCGAGCGGCAGGATCTTCGAGATGACGCCCTTGTTGCCGTGGCGGCCGGCCATCTTGTCGCCGTCGGTGATCTTGCGCTTCTGCGCCACGTAGACGCGCACCAGCTGGTTCACGCCCGGGGGCAGGTCGTCGTCCTCGTCGCGGTCGAAGATGCGCACGCCGATGACGGTGCCGGACTCGCCGTGCGGCACCTTCAGGGACGTGTCGCGGACCTCGCGGGACTTCTCGCCGAAGATCGCGCGCAGCAGGCGCTCCTCCGGGGTCAGCTCGGTCTCGCCCTTCGGGGTCACGCGGCCGACCAGGATGTCACCGGCCTCCACCTCGGCGCCGATGTGGATGATGCCGCGCTCGTCGAGCTGCGACAGCACCTCCTCGGACACGTTGGGGATGTCGCGCGTGATCTCCTCGGCGCCCAGCTTGGTGTCGCGGGCGTCGACCTCGTGCTCCTCGATGTGGATCGAGGTGAGGACGTCCTCCGAGACCATGCGCTGGGACAGGATGATCGCGTCCTCGTAGTTCAGGCCCTCCCAGGGCATGAACGCGACGAGGAGGTTCTTGCCGAGCGCGAGCTCGCCGTTGTCCGTGGCGGGACCGTCGGCGATGATGCTCAGCGGCTCCACCCGCTCGCCCTCGGACACGCGCACGCGCTGGTTGTAGGCGTTGCCCTGGTTCGAGCGGGCGAACTTCATGATCGGGTAGTGCGTGGTGGTGCCGTCGTCGTTCATGACGGTCACCAGGTCCGCGGCCACCTCGGTCACGACGCCGCCCTGGGTGGCCGTCACGGAGTCGCCCGCGTCCACGGCCACGTACTTCTCCATGCCGGTGCCCACGTAGGGGGCCTCGGAGCGGAGCAGCGGCACGGCCTGACGCTGCATGTTCGCGCCCATGAGCGCGCGGTTGGCGTCGTCGTGCTCGAGGAACGGGATCAGGGCGGTGGCCGCCGACACCATCTGGCGCGGGGACACGTCCATGTAGTCGATCTCGTCCACGGTCGAGAGCACGGGCTCGCCGTCGCCGCCGCGCTGGCGGCAGAGCACGAACTCCTCCTCGAACCGGCCGTCCTCATCCACCGGGGCGTTCGCCTGGGCGATCTGGAAGGCCAGCTCGTCGTCGGCGGTCAGGTAGTCCACGGTGTCCGTGACCCGGCCGTCGACCACGCGGCGGTACGGGGTCTCGATGAAGCCGAAGGAGTTGATCCGGCCGAAGGTCGCCAGCGAGCCGATGAGGCCGATGTTCGGGCCTTCCGGGGTCTCGATGGGGCACATGCGGCCGTAGTGCGACGGGTGGACGTCACGGACCTCCATGCCGGCACGGTCGCGGGACAGGCCGCCCGGGCCGAGCGCGGACAGGCGACGCTTGTGCGTCAGGCCGGCCAGCGGGTTGTTCTGGTCCATGAACTGGGACAGCTGCGAGGTGCCGAAGAACTCCTTGATCGCCGCCACCACGGGGCGGATGTTGATCAGGGTCTGCGGGGTGATCGCCTCGACGTCCTGGGTGGTCATGCGCTCGCGCACGACGCGCTCCATGCGGGACAGGCCGGTGCGGATCTGGTTCTCGATCAGCTCGCCCACCGCACGGATGCGACGGTTGCCGAAGTGGTCGATGTCGTCGATCTCCACGCGCACATCCACCGGCTCGCCGTCGCGCGTGCCCTTGATGACGGTCTCGCCGGCGTGCAGCGCGGCGATGAAGTGCACCATCTGGACGATGTCGTCCTCGGTGAGCACAGACGCGTTGGGGTCGCCGAGGTGCACGTCCACGCCGAGCTTGCGGTTGAGCTTGTAGCGGCCCACCTTGGCGAGGTCGTAGCGCTTCGGGGTGAAGTACAGGTTGTTCAGCAGCGTCTGCGCGGCGTCGACGGCGGCCGGCTCGCCCGGGCGCAGCTTGCGGTAGATGTCGAGCAGGGCCTCGTCCTGGTCCGCGGTGCCGTCCTTCTCGAGGGTGGCGCGGATGGAGTCGTAGTGGCCGAACTCCTCCAGGATGCGGGACTCGGTCCAGCCCATGGCCTTGAGCAGCACCGTCACGGGCTGCTTGCGCTTGCGGTCGAGGCGGACGCCGACCTGGTCACGCTTGTCCACCTCGAGCTCGAACCAGGCGCCGCGCGAGGGGATGATCTTCGCGGAGAAGATCTCCTTGTCCGAGGTCTTGTCCGGGGTGCGCTCGAAGTAGGCGCCCGGGGAGCGGACCAGCTGGGAGACGACGACGCGCTCGGTGCCGTTGATGATGAACGTGCCGTTGCGGGTCATCAGCGGGAAGTCGCCCATGAAGACGGTCTGCTGCTTGATCTCGCCGGTCGTGTTGTTCATGAACTCGGCCTTGACGTACAGCGGGGCGGAGAAGGTCGCGTCGCGATCCTTGCACTCCTCCTCCGTCATCTTGGCGTCGGCGAACTCCGGCTCGGCGAAGGACAGGGACATGGTGCCCTGGAAGTCCTCGATCGGGGAGATCTCCTCGAAGATGTCCGTCAGTCCCGAGGTGACGGGCACGGAGTGGTCGTCGGCGGCCAGGGCGGCGTCCACGCGCGCAGCCCACCGCTCATTGCCGATCAGGCGGTCGAACGACTCGGTCTGCAGCGCCAGCAGGTCCGGCACGTCCAGCGGCTCGGAGATCTTGGCGAAGGAGACGCGTCCGGCGGAGGCGCCGGATCGCGGGGAGACGGTAGCGGTTTCGTTGGAGGTGCTCGAGGCGACCACGTAGGATCCTTCCACAGGCCTTCTGGGTTCCGTTCGCTCCCCTGCCGCGAGACGGCGGCGCCGGCCCACCGCTATATGAAGGCCGTGCGGAACCGTGCGGGCCACGGCGGGACGCGGGGTCCTGCGGGCGGCACGGAACAGGGGAGATGCAAAGATCCATCCTATCCCCGCCCGTCTCCCCTGTCCAGCCGCGGGTGCGTGACCTGGGACGCCACGAGGCCCCCGGTCCGCAGTGCGGATCCGGGGGCCTCGTGAGGAAGCGTGATGCGGCTCAGGCCGCGATCATCACTTGAGGGTGACGGTGGCGCCGGCGCCCTCGAGCTGCTCCTTGGCCTTCTCGGCGGTCTCCTTGTTGACGCCCTCGAGGATGGGCTTGGGAGCGCCGTCCACCAGGTCCTTGGCCTCCTTCAGGCCGAGGGAGGTGAGGGCGCGCACCTCCTTGATGACGCCGATCTTCTTGTCGCCGGCGGCCTCGAGGACGACGTCGAACTCGTCCTTCTCCTCGGCGGCGGCGGCCTCGGCACCACCGGCGGCACCGCCGGCGGCGGCCACGGCCACGGGGGCGGCGGCGGTGACGTCGAACTTCTCCTCGAACGCCTTGATGAACTCGGACAGCTCGATGAGGGTCAGCTCCTCGAACGCGGCGAGCAGCTCTTCGGTGGTCAGCTTGGCCATGATGGCTCCTTTACGGGTACGTCTTGACTACGTGTGAAGTGGTGGGCCGTGCAGCCCGGGGCGGACTGCTCAGGCAGCCTCGCCCTGCGCGGCGCGCAGCGCCTCGACCGTGCGGACGGTCTTGGACAGCGGCGCCTGGAACAGGGCGGCAGCCTTGGACATGCTGCCCTTCATCGCGCCGGCGAACTTGGCCAGCAGCACCTCGCGGGACTCGAGGTCCGCGAGCTTCTTGATGCCGGCCTCGTCCAGGGGCTGGCCATCCATGTAGCCGCCCTTGAGCACGAGCTCCTCGTGATCCTTGGCAAAGTCACGCAGGGCCTTCGCGACGTTGACCGGGTCTCCGGTCACGAACGCGATCGCGGTGGGCCCGGACAGGTGAGCCTCGAGGCCCTCCAGACCGGCGTCCTTGGCCGCGATCTCGGCCAGCGTGTTCTTCGCCACGGCGTAGGTCGCGTCCTGACGGATGGAGTCACGCAGCTGCTTGAGCTCCGTCACCGTCAGGCCACGGTATTCCGTCAGAACAGCGGCGCTGGACTCACGGAACAGGTCCGTGAGCTCAGCCACCGCCGACTCCTTCGCGGACGTCGCCATGGCACTCCTCTCGATGATGCGTGGGAACCGCCACCCCGAGACGAGAAAACGCCCCGTGCAGATGCACGGGGCGCAGCAGGAGCATCGACGCGGCCGGACCCGGAGGGTCGACGTGCGGATGCGAGCGTGGCTCACGTTCACCTGCGCGGGCCGTCTCCGTCAGGGAGATCCTTCGGTGGGCTCTGCCCGGAGGCAGGGCACCACGACCGGCGGTCTTCGGTAGGCACCAGCGTACACGTCCGGGGCGGGCCCGCAAAATCGACCCGGGACGACGCCGGCCGGTCGTCCCCGCTGCGGGGACGACCGGCCGACGTCGTGGGCCCCGATCACCGGGGCCGCGTGGCTCAGAGCTCGGAGGAGTCCACCGAGGTCACGTTCGGGTCCATGGGCACGCCCGGGCCGAAGGTGGTGGCCACGGTGGCCTTGGAGATGTAGCGGCCCTTGGAGGAGGACGGCTTCAGACGCAGGACCTCCTCGAGGGCTGCGGCGTAGTTCTCCACCAGGGCCTTGGCCTCGAAGGAGGTCTTGCCGATGATGAAGTGCAGGTTGGAGTGCTTGTCGACGCGGAAGTCGATCTTGCCGCCCTTGATGTCGGCCACGGCCTTGGCCACGTCCGGGGTCACGGTGCCGGTCTTGGGGTTCGGCATCAGGTTGCGGGGGCCGAGCACCTTGCCCAGACGGCCGACCTTGCCCATGAGCTCCGGGGAGGCCACGGCGGCGTCGAAGTCCACCCAGCCCTCGGAGATCCGGGCGATCAGGTCGTCGTCGCCCACGACGTCCGCGCCGGCGGCGCGGGCGGCCTCGGCGCGGTCACCGGTGGCGAACACGACGACGCGGGCGGTCTTGCCGGTGCCGTGGGGCAGGCTCACGGAGCCGCGGACCATCTGGTCGGCCTTGCGGGGGTCGACCGAGAGGCGGAGGGCCACCTCCACGGTGGCGTCGGTCTTGGAGGGGTTGGTCTCCTTGGCGAGGCGGATCGCCTCCACCGGCGAGTACAGATCCTCGCCGATCGCGGCCTTGGCCGCCTTGTATGCCTTGCTGCGCTGTGCCATCTGCGTTCTTCTCCTTGTGCAGTCGTGGTCTGCGGACCGCGCTCGGCCCTGCCACTGGAAGGGGGTGGGGGTGGGCGTCAGCCCTCGACGGTGATGCCCATCGAGCGGGCGGTGCCCGCGATGATCTTGGCGGCGGCCTGCACGTCGTTGGCGTTCAGGTCCTCCATCTTGGTCTGGGCGATCTCCTCGCACTGGGCCTGGGTCAGCGTGCCGACCTTGGCCGTGTGCGGGGTGGCGGAGCCCTTGGCGACGCCGGCGGCCTTCTTGATGAGCTCGGCGGCCGGCGGGGTCTTGGTCACGAAGGTGAACGAGCGGTCCTCGTACACGGTGATCTCGACCGGGACCACGTTGCCGCGCTGCGACTCGGTGGCGGCGTTGTACGCCTTGCAGAACTCCATGATGTTCACGCCGTGCTGGCCCAGGGCGGGGCCGATGGGCGGGGCCGGGTTGGCGGCGCCGGCCTGGATCTGAAGCTTGATCAGACCGGTGACCTTCTTCTTGGGAGCCATGAGTGGATCCTTCTCTCACTGGGGGACCCTCGGCGCAGGAGCGCACCGGGGGCGGTGGCCGCCGTGGCGCGGCGGCCGGTGCCGCGTCCGGGCCGGCAGGCGGCCGGCCCGGTGCGGAAGCGTCGGGTGTCCTCAGATGGCCTTGGTCACCTGGTTGAAGGACAGCGTCACGGGGGTCTCGCGCTCGAAGATCGAGACGAGCACCACGAGCTGCTGGGCCTCCGGCTTGATCTCGGAGATCGTGGCCGGGAGGGTCTCGAACGGGCCGTCGTTGACGGTGACCGACTCGCCGACCTCGAAGTCCACGTGGATCGCGGGGGCGGCGGGCGCACCGGACTCGGCCGCGGCGGGGACGGCCAGACCGGCCTTCTCGGCGGCGCGGGCGGCCTCCTGGATCACGGACGGGGCGAGCATGTCGTACACCTCGTCCAGGCTGAGCGGCTGCGGGTGGTGGGCGTCGTTGCCCACGAAGCCCGTGACGCCCGGGGTGTGCCGCACGACGCCCCACGAGGCGTCGTCGAGGTCCATGCGGACGAGCACGTAGCCCGGGATGCGCACGCGCGAGACGATCTTGCGCGTGGTGTTCTTGATCTCCACGACCTCCTCCATGGGGACCTCGATCTCGTAGATCGAGTCCTCCATGTCCTGGGTCAGGATGCGGGCCTCGAGGTTCGTCTTCACGCGCTTCTCGTAGCCGGCGTAGGTGTGGACGACGTACCAGTCGCCGGGCTGGCGGCGCAGGCGGGTGCGCAGCTCCTCGGCGGGGTCCACGGCGGGCTCGTCGTCGGACTGCTCCTCGACGGGGGTCGGTGCGTCCTCGCCCTCGGCGACGGCCAGGTCGGCCTCCTGCACGGTGGCCTCGGCGGTCTCGTCACCGCTGCCGGCGACCTCGTCCAGGGCGTCCTCGACGGGCGTGCCGGCGTCCTGCGCGGTCTCGGCGGTCTCCTCGGCCACGGCGTCCTCCGACATCGGGACGGACTCCTCGGCGGGCTGACGATCCAGTTCCTGCTCGGACACGGTTCCTGCTTTCTGCTGACGGACGGCGGGCCCTGCCGTCGGGGAGGGCCCTCACGGGCGTGCGGGGGACGCGTCCTGCGACGTCGGGACCGTCCGCGCCGGGCTCAGAGGCCGCCGGCGCCGAACAGGAGACCCGCCACGGTGCCGAACACCCAGTCCAGCCCCATGACCAGCAGGATCATGAACGCCACGAAGGCGAGCACCACTCCGGTCGTGCGCAGCAGCTCCTCGCTCGTGGGGGTGACGACCTTGCGGAGCTCGTCCACCACCTGGCGCAGGAACAGCGCGATCCGCGCGAACAGCCCGCGACGCTGCCTGCTCGGCGTGGGGGCGGGCCCCCCGCCGTTCGCCGCCATCTCAGTCACGTGGCCTCACTCGTCGGATCGCCGAATCGCTTTCTACACGTCCGATGCCGAGCACGAGGCCCGGCATCGAGCAGGGCAGACAGGACTCGAACCTGCAACCTGCGGTTTTGGAGACCGCTGCGCTACCAATTGCGCCACTACCCTTCGGACCGACGGAGCCGGCCGAACCCTCGCGGGATCGACCGTGATCGCGGTACCGGAGATCCAGGATACGCCATCGGGCGGCGGGAGTCGAACGGGCCCCGGGCAGTCAGTACCCTGGCAGGACGGAGCCCCGCTCCGCCCCGCCCTCCCCGTCGAGCTCGAAGAAGGTCCCCATGGCCGCGCCCGCCCGCCGCGTCTCCGCCCGTCTGTCCGCCATCGCGCCCTCCGCCACCCTCGCCGTCGACGCCCGCGCCAAGGAGCTCAAGGCCGCCGGGCGCCCGGTGATCGGCTTCGGCGCCGGCGAGCCCGACTTCCCCACCCCGGACTACATCGTGGAGGCCGCCGTCGCCGCGGCCCGGGACCCGAAGAACCACCGCTACTCCCCCGCCGCCGGCCTGCCCGAGCTGCGCGAGGCGATCGCGGCCAAGACGCTGCGCGACTCCGGCGTGTCCCTCGAGGCCGCCCAGGTGCTCGTGACCAACGGCGGGAAGCAGGCCGTGTACAACGCCTTCGCCGCCCTGCTGGACCCGCAGGACGAGGTGCTCGTCCCCGCCCCCTACTGGACCACCTACCCCGAGGCGATCCGCCTGGCCGGGGGCGTGTCGGTGGAGGTGTTCGCCGGCCCCGAGCAGGGCTACAAGGTCACCGTGGACCAGCTCGACGAGGCCGTCACGGACCGCACCAAGGTGCTCCTGTTCGTCTCCCCCTCCAACCCCACCGGCGCCGTGTACTCCCCCGAGGAGACGGCGGCGATCGGCCGGTGGGCACGGGAGCGGGGGCTGTGGGTGGTCACCGACGAGATCTACGAGCACCTGACCTACGACGGCATGCCGTTCACCTCGATCGTCCGCGCCGTGCCCGAGCTGGCGGAGCAGTCCGTGATCCTCAACGGCGTCGCCAAGACCTACGCCATGACGGGCTGGCGCGTCGGCTGGATGGCCGGTCCGCTGGACGTGGTCAAGGCCGCCACGAACCTGCAGTCCCACGCCACCTCGAATGTGGCCAACGTGTCGCAGCGGGCCGCGCTGGCCGCCGTCGCCGGCCCGTTGGACGCCGTGGCGGAGATGAAGACGGCGTTCGACCGCCGGCGCCGGGCCATGGTCGAGGCCATGGACGCCGTGCCGGGCTTCCACTGCCCCACCCCGCAGGGCGCGTTCTACGCGTACGTGGACGTGCGGGAGGCGCTCGGGAAGACCTACCGCGGGGGCGTCACCCCCACGACGTCGGCCGAGCTGGCCGCCTTCATCCTCGACGAGGCGGAGGTCGCCGTGGTCCCGGGCGAGGCGTTCGGCCCGTCCGGCTACCTGCGACTGTCCTACGCGTTGGGCGATGCGGACCTCGCGGAGGGCGTCGAGCGCATCCGCGCCCTGCTCAGCGCCTGAGCCGCACACCCCACCCCTGAGCCCCGCGACGCCGCGCGCCGCGGGGCTCAGGCGTATCCGCGGCGCGCGGCCCAGCGGGTCAGCTCGTGGCGGTTGGAGAGCTGGAGCTTGCGCAGCACGGAGGACACGTGGGTCTCGACCGTGCGGTCCGAGATGAACAGCTCCGCCCCGGCCTCCCGGTAGGTGTATCCGCGGGCGATCAGCCGCATGACCTCCCGCTCCCGTGCCGAGAGCCGGTCGAGGTCCTCGTCGGGGGCCGCAGCCCCGCTCGTCGCCGCAGCGGTGACGGGCGGAGGCGCGGGCGCCGTGCCGCGGAAGGCGTCGAGGACGAACCCGGCCAGCCGGGGCGAGAACACGGCGTCGCCGTCGGCCACGCGGACCGCCGCGTCCGCCACCTCGGCGCCGGAGGCCGTCTTGGTGATGTAGCCGCGGGCCCCCGCACGGATCACGGCGACGACGTCCTCGGCCGCGTCCGAGACGGACAGGGCCAGGAACCGCTGCGCGGGTCGGCGCGCGAGGACACGCTCGGCCACCTCCGCTCCCCCGCCGCCGGCCCCGCCGGGCAGGTGCACGTCCAGCAGCACCACATCCGGCGCCAGGTCCAGCACGGCGCGGACGGCCTCGTCCACGTCCCCGGCCTCGCCGAGAATGGCCAGTCGGTCCGGGTCCAGGTCGGCGCGCAGGCCGGAGCGGAAGATCGCGTGGTCGTCCACGATGACGGCCGTGCGCGGGGCGGGGTCGGTCATGGGTGCTCCTGTCCGGTGCGCGCTCGCGCACCCTCGGGCTCGGCCAGCGTCAGGTGGACCTCGGTGCCGCCCGGGCCGGACCGGATGCGGGCGGTCCCGCCGGCACGCTCCATGCGGCCGAGGATCGACTCCCGCACGCCGAGCCGGTCGGCCGGGACCGTGGGCAGGTCGAAGCCGGGGCCGCGGTCCCGGACGAACACCTCCGCGACGGTGCGGCCGCGGTCGTCCTCACCGGCCTCCGCGAAGACCTGCGCGTCGCCGGCGTGCCGGGCCGCGTTCTGCATGGCCTCGCGTGCCGCGGCCGCGAGCGGCTCGAGCCACGCCCCCGCGGCCCGCCCCACGGCCACGACCTCCACCCGGGCCCCGTGGGCGTCCTCGACGGCGGCGGCGTGCTGGTCGAGCGCCTCCGCCAGGGAGTGCGGGCCGCCGCGGGAGTCCAGGGCGAGGAACTGACGCAGCTCACGCTCCTGGGCGCGGGCCACCCGGGCCACCACGTCCGCGTCCTGGGCGCGCCGCTGGATGAGGGCGAGGGACTGCAGCACCGAGTCGTGCAGGTGCGCCGCGATCTCGGCGCGCTGGGCCTGCACCGCGAACGCGGTCCGCTCCGCGTCGCGTCGGCGCAGCCAGGCCAGGGCGTAGGGCATGGCCACCAGCGCCGCGCCGGCGAGCATCGCGACGGCGGCCAGCAGAGCCCGCCACAGCTCGCCCGAGCTCACGGCGCCCAGGACGATGGCCAGCACCGCCAGCAGCACGAGGGCCGTGCCGAGCACGAGGCGGACCAGTCGTCCGCTCCGCCCGGCCCGGGGCCCGCCCGCCAGGTCGAGCTGCATCCAGGCCAGGCCGAGGCCGATCACGAGGACGGCCACCGGGCCCACGAGCGCCCAGTCGACGGTGAGGCCGAGGCCGTCCGCGACGGTCAGCACGCCCACGCCGAGCACCACGGCGGCCAGCAGCACCGGCCAGCCGCCCTCGCGCACCCGCTCGAGCACCTCGGGGGCGCGACCACGCAGGGTGGGGGCGTCGGCGGCGGGGGCGCCGTCCGGACCCTCCTCCGGCATGAGCAGCCAGAGCCACACGTACAGGGCCAGGCCCGCGCCGCCCAGCAGGCTCAGCAGCGCCAGGGCCGCGCGGACGCGGCCGGCGGGCATCCCGAGGTGCCGGGCGAGCCCCGCGGCGACGCCGGACACCGGACGGTCGGCCCCGTGCCGCATCAACGGCGGACGCGGGGCCGGCGCGGGCGCGGACGGGGTGGGCATGCCCCCATCCTGCCGTGTCGGACGGGGCGGCACATCCGGGGAGGATTCCGGGAGTTCCCGGATGGGCGGGGGCCGCAGGCGGACGAGGATGGAGACATGACGAGCACACCCGACCCGTTCACCGGCCCCGGCCCCCACGTCGCCCCCGACGGAGCCGCCTCGGGCGAGACCGGCCCCGACGGACTGGACGCCCTGCCGGGCTGGCTGCGCCGCGCCGTCCTGAGCTGGGGCGTGCGCCGCTCGCCGGCCTCGTGGGTCGGCGGGGTGCTCGGCGGGGTGGCCGAGCGCTACCGCATCGACCCGCTGCTCGCCCGCGGCGTGTTCGTCGCCGTGTGCATGGTCTCCGCGGGCCTGGGCCTGCTGGCCTACGCGGCCGCCTGGGCCGTGCTCCCCGACGCCGACGGACGCGTGCAGTTCGGCCGCCTGCGCCGCAGGGAGTGGCAGGACGCCACCGTGGCCATCGGCGTGATCGGGGCGATCGGCGCCCTCAACCTGCTGCTCGGCGCCGGGTTCACCCTCATCGCCCCGGCCGTGGGCGGCCCCGGCTCCCTCCTGGGCCTGGGCGCGCTGGCCGTGCTCGTCTGGTGGCTCGTGACCCGCTGGGACGGCCGGGCGCAGGCCCGCGTGGCCCCGGGCCGGGCCCCCGACGCCGACCAGCCCAGCCACGCCGTGCCGCGCCCGGCCTGGTACGTCGGCGGAGGTCCGCGCGAGCGGGCGGCCGAGGTCACCGACCCGCACGGCTTCCACCCCGAATGGATCGACCCCGCGACCGGCACCTGGCGCGACCACGTCCACTCCCGCGAGCGGCGAGCCGCGGCGCGCCTGGCCGAGGAGGCCCCCCGGGCAGCCACCGCCCCGACCGGCTCGGGGTCCGCAGCCACGGCCGCGAAGCCGCGCCTCGGGCCGATCGCGCAGGCCGCCACCTACGCCGGGGCCGTCCTCGCCGCGCTCGCCGCCCTCGGGATCAGCCTGCTGCTCGGTGTCGGTCCGACCCCCACGCTGCTGGCGGTGCCGATGCTCGTGGCCGCGCTCGCGGTGATCGCCCCCGTCATGCTGGGCGCTCTGCTCAGCGGCCGTCGTCCCGGCACCCTCGGCCCGGCGAGCGGCATCCTCGTGGGTGCGACGGCCCTCCAGGTCGCCGTCCTCGTGGCCCTCGGCTGACCCGCCGCCCGTCGCCCGTCCCCTGACGCGACGCGGCGGGCACGCCTAGGGTGGTGCCGACCCCCACGAGAACGCCCGAGAGGACCCCCATGCGCGTCGGAATGCTCACCTCCGGAGGCGACTGCCCCGGCCTCAACGCCGTCATCCGCTCCGCCGTCCTGCACGGCATCAAGTCGTACGACATGGAGATGGTGGGCATCCGCAACGGGTGGTCCGGCCTGATCGAGAAGGACGTCGAGGACCTGCCCCGCTCCCGCGTGCGCGGCCTGGCCCGCACCGGCGGCACCATCCTCGGCACCTCCCGCACGCACCCCTACAACGCGGAGGGCGGCGGCCCGGAGAACATGCTCCGCAACCTGCGCGAGCTGGACATCGACGCCGTCATCGCCATCGGCGGCGAGGGCACCCTGGCCGGCGCGAACCGCCTGGCCGCGGACGGGCTGCCGATCGTGGGCGTGCCCAAGACGATCGACAACGACCTGCAGGGCACCGACTACACGTTCGGCTTCGACACGGCCGTGCAGATCGCCACGGACGCCATGGACCGGCTGCGCACCACGGGCGAGTCCCACCACCGCTGCATGGTCGCCGAGGTCATGGGCCGCCACGTCGGCTGGATCGCCCTGCACTCGGGCATGGCCGCCGGCGCCCACGCGATCCTCATCCCCGAGGTCCGCACCCCGATGTCCCAGGTCGCCGAGTGGGTGCAGCAGGTCCACGACCGCGGTCGCTCCCCGCTGGTCGTGGTGGCGGAGGGCTTCGTCCCCGAGGGCCACGACGACCCGCTGGCCGAGGCCGGCGTCGAGGCGTCCGGCCGGCCGCGTCTGGGCGGCATCGGCGAGTGGGTGACCCGCGAGATCGAGGAGATGACGGGCATCGAGACGCGCAGCACCATCCTGGGCCACATCCAGCGCGGCGGCGCCCCCACCGCCACGGACCGCGTGCTCTCCACGCGCTTCGGCATGGGCGCCGTCGACCTCGTCGCGCAGCGCCGCTGGGGACAGATGGTGGCGGCCAACGGCACGGAGATCATCTCCATCCCCATGAGCGCCGCCCTCAAGGGCCTCAAGAAGGTGCCGGTCTCGCGCTACGACGAGGCGAAGATCCTGTTCGGCCGGTGAGACCCGACCACCCCGCCGTCGGCGTGCTGGCCCTCGGGCTGGCGCGTCGGCTCGGCCTGCCCGACACCGCGCTGCTGCCCGGCGACGCCCCGGCGGCGGGCGCCGAGCCGCGCCGCATCGAGGTGGTCCGGCCGGATGGGGCCGAGGCGGAGGTGCTGGCCCTGCCCTGGGCCACCGTCGTGGCGGGGCCGGCGTGGTTCACGCGTGCCTGCCGCGGCGTGCCCGCCGAGGCGCTGGGCGTGGAGTCGGCCCTGCTGCGGACGGCGGTGCGGGCCGCCGCCGGGGAGGCGGTGCGCTCGCGTGGCGAGTTCACGCTCTACGCGACCGAGGAACCGCCGCCGGTCGACCCCTCGCGCACCGTCGCCGTGTCCGACGACCCCGCCCACGTCCACGCCGTGGTCGCGCAGGCCCCCGCAGACGACGTGGCCGAGGCGGGTGTCCCCTCCTGGGAGTCCTCGGTCGCGCTCGTTCCCGACGACGGCGCAGGACGGGCGATCGAAGCCGCGGTGGCGGCGGCGGGGCATCGCGTGACGGGCGGCGTGCTGGCCTCGCTGGGCACCCTCACCCCACCGCGGCTGCGCGGTCGTGGGCTCGGCCGCTACGCGGTGGCCGTGGCGATGGACCGGGCGGCGCTGGAGGGGCTGCTGCCGTTCGCCGAGGTGCCGGCGGGCCACACAGCCGCGCACCACGTGGCGATCGCCGTCGGGCTGGAGGCGGCGGGCACGCGGACCGTCCTCGCGCTGGACTGAGCCGGCGAGTCGGTCAGCGCAGGCGGCCCACGCCGCGCGGTCGGCCGACGACCTGCCCGGCGTCCGGGGACACGAGCGGCTCCTGGCTCGCGGCGATCCAGCCGCCCTCGGCGGCACCGTCCTCGCCGGGAGCGTCCTCGCGGACCAGCAGCTCGGCGTCCACGGGCACCGTGCGCTTGAGCAGCGCCAGGGCGACGGCGCCCGCCTCATGGTGCTGGGCCGCGGCGGTGACCGTCCCCACCGGACGGGCGGCGGCGCGGGCCTCGGGCGTGTCCTCGGCCGGCCGGAGGATCACGGGGGCACCGTGCTCGGGGAGCGCGTGGACGGAGCCGTCCAGGAGCAGGCGGGTGAGGCGGCGGGGCGGGCGGCCCAGGTTGTGCACGCGCGCCACGGTCTCCTGACCGCGGTAGCAGCCCTTCTCGAGGTGCACGGCGGTGCGCAGCAGGTCCAGCTCGTGCGGGATCGCGCGGTCGTCCACGTCGAGGGCCCGGCGGGGGCGGCCGGCCTCGATGCGCAGCGCCTCGGCCGCCGTCGTGCCCGCCAGGGACCAGCCCGCGAGCACGCCCGTGCCGAGCGCGCGGACGGTGGCCTCGAGGTCGGCCCGGGTGACGAGGTACTCGCGCCAGGACCAGTCCGCACCCGGGTGGGTCGCCGGATCCGGATCGGCCGTGTAGGCCCAGCCGCCCGCGCCGACGCGCGGCCACGGGTCCAGCCACACGGTGCGGTCCTCCCAGCCGGGCACGGGCGCGGTGGCGCCCACGACGGCGACCGCCCCAGTGTGGTCCCGCAGCGTGACGTCGTGGGAGAAGCGCATCGAGGTGAGCCACGCGGCCAGGCCCGGGCCGTCCTCGCGGTCCGTGACGAGCCAGGCCGCGGTACCGTCCTCGAGCAGGTGGGCGGCGTGCTCGATCCGCCCCTGCACGTCGAGGAAGAGGATCTCGGTGCTCGTGCCGGGGGGCAGCGTCTCGACGTGCTGCGTGCCGAGCGTGTGCAGCCAGCTCAGCCGGTCCGGGCCGGACACGGAGAGCACGGCCCGGTGGGAGAGGTCGACCAGGGCGCGGCCCCGGGCGAGGGCGCGCTGCTCTGGCAGGGGGCGACCGTAGTGCGCGGCGACGCCGGCGTCCGGGCCGCGGCCCTCGACGGCGCCGCCGGCCGGCCCCTGCGGCTCGGCCACGGCCAGGTCCAGCAGCGGGCTGCGGGAGGTCGTCACGACTGCTCCCCGCGAGCCCCGCGAGGACGCTCGGCCCCCGGAGCGAGCCGACCCTCGGCCGCGCTCGGCATGCGGTCCAGGATGGCGGAGGCGTGCGCCTCGAGCTCGGCGCCCGCGGCGTCCGCGACGTCCCAGCGCCAGAACAGCTGCCCGTTCACGAGACCGGCCATGCGGGTGGCCCGGTGGTACGGGCCGGCGGCGGAGCCACGCAGGACCGCGTCCGTGGCCAGCTGCAGCTGCGGGCCCTTGATGCGGCCGTAGTACAGCTCGGACAGCGACCCCGGATGCGTGATGGTGGCGGTCAGGCCGAAGCCCTCGTCGCCGGCGCGCAGCCGCTCGACGTCCTCGGCGGAGCGGAACGCGGGGACGATGTCCGCCGGGCGCATGCCGGGGCCGACGTCGCCGTCGCGCCGCGCCCGGTCCACCTGCCAGAAGCCGGACTCCACGGTCAGCGGACGCAGCAGCGTGCCGTCCGCCTCGCACAGCCACGACTCCGCGCGGTACTCGACGAACGGCAGACCGTGCTCGGTGAAGTCCACCCGCTGGTAGAAGATCTCGGTGCCGGCGGAGCCGTCGCCGAGGCGGCCCTGGCCCTCCCAGCTGCCGATGAGCCAGGACAGGGGCGCGAGCTCGGGGGTGAGGTCGTACGGGAGTTCAGTCGCCATGGCAGATCACGGCGCGGCCCGACAGCGGGCCGCGCGTCCTCAGCGCTGGCCCTTGAAGAGGCCGCTGATGACGACCGCGGCGACGGCGGCCATCCCCAGGCCGGCCAGGACCACGAGGGCCAGGTAGAAGATCTGGAGCGCAAGAAGGGTATCCATGCGGGACATCCTACCGAGCGGGCCCGACCTGTCAGGCCAGGAAGCCCACCATGACGTGCGCCACCACGCCGGCCGCGCCCACGGGCGCCAACGCGAGGGCGTAACCCGCCCGGCGCGGGCGCAGGGTGGTGCCCACCGGCCGGTCCTCGGGTCGCGGCCGCGACGACGGCGCCGTGGCGGCGGTCAGGGACACCAGCACGGCCACCGCGAGCGCCGCGGCCGTGACGGCCGGCCGGTCCCGGGCGCCCACGCCGGCCAGCGCCGAGACGGGCCAGGCGAGCACCGTGCCGAGGGGGATGACGACGAGCGCCAGGACTCCCGGCCGGCCCTGCATCCACGGGGTGAGGCCGACGAGGGAGACCGCGGCCACCGTGACTGCCAGGGTGATGACCAGCCCGGCGACCGCAGGGGTGTCGGTCCAGCGTGAGACGGCCACCCAGCACGCCGTCACGACGGCCATGAACGCCCCTCCCATCGTGGCGACGGTGGACTCGAGGCGCAGCGGCCGGCCGGTCCCGCGCACCAGCTGGACGACGAACGAGGCCATGGTGCTCCAGGCGACGACGACGGCGAGCGGCTCGAAGAGCGTCCAGGCCCCGCTGTGGCCGTCCTCGAGCGGCGGCCACAGCAGCATGAGCAGCACCGCGATGCCCCCGGCGGCGGCCAGGGTGACGCTGAGCGAGAGGCGCGCGGGCGCCCCCATCTGCCGCGGCCAGCCCCAGGCGATGACCAGGATCACGACGGCGGCGGCGAGGGCGGCGGGGACCGGGCCCAGCAACGCGGCACCGCCCAGGACGAGGGCGGCGACGGCCGCACTCAGGGCCATGGACAAGCGCATCACCTGCCCCATCCTGCCAGGTGCGCACCGGCTCGGCCCTGGGCGGGCGACGGCGGGGCGTACCTCGCGGGCCACCGTCCTCCTTCCGTAGGGTGGCCGGCATGGCCGAACACCCCACCCCCACGACCTCCGACGCCGACGAAACGCCGCGCGTCGTCACCCCGCGCCCGGAGGAGGCGTCCGCCGTCCTGGACCTGGCCGACCGCGCCGGGGCGGCGGACGGTCATCCCCCGCTCTCGGACCAGACGCGCGTGCTGCTCGCCCGCGGCGGGCAGCTCTGGTGGGGGGCCACCCGGGGCCCGGACGGGGCGATCGACGGGGCGGCCGTGCTCGTGCCCGAGGGCACGGCGGCCGTGCTCGAGCTCGTCGTCGACCCGTCCGCACGCCGCACCGGCCGGGGGACGGTCCTGGCCGACGCCGCGGCCGCCGCGGTCCGGGACCTGGCGCGGGAGGAGACCACGAGCGTCTGGGCCCACGGCATGCTCCCGGGGGCGGTCCGGCTCGCCCGGCGGCACGGCCTCGAGCCCGTCCGCGAGCTGCGCCGGATGCGCCTGTCGCACGCGGCGCTCGCGGCCCTGCCGGAGGTGCGGCTCGCCGACGGGGTGGCCCTGCGCGGCTTCGTCCCCGGCCAGGACGAGCAGGCCTGGCTGGACGTGAACGCCGCCGCCTTCGCGGACCACCCCGAACAGGGCAGCCTGACCCGCGCCGACCTCGACGACCGCATGGCCGAGGACTGGTTCGACGCCGACGGCCTCCTGCTCGCCGCCCGCGAGGCGGACGGGCGGCTGCTCGGCTTCCACTGGACGAAGGTGGAGCCGGATGCCGGAGCCGACGGCCCGCGCGTCGGGGAGGTGTACGCCGTGGGCGTCTCCCCCGACGCCCAGGGCCTCGGCCTCGGCCGGGCCCTGACGCTGGCGGGGCTGCACCGGATGGCGGAACAGGGAGTCGACGTCGTGGACCTGTACGTGGACGCGGACAACACGGCCGCCGTCGCGCTCTACGCGTCCCTCGGCTTCGAGCTGTTCGCCGCCGACGCCCAGTACCGCCGCCCCTGAGACCCTCGGGCGGGGACCGGCCGGGCACATCCCGGCGGCCTCGTATCCTGGTGGGGCCGGCCCCCGCGGGGTCGGCCACGCCCCGTGCCCTGCCCCAGCAGTCGTCGCGGCCGCCGCACCCCGAGAGGAACCCGCCCCATGCCCTCGTCCCACGCCGACCGCGTCGCCCGCTGGTCCACGGAGGACCGCGCCTCGGAAGGCCCCCGCGCCGAGGTGCTGGCCGCCGGCATGCTGCCGTGGCGCCGCGTGCCCGGCGGCCTCGAGGTGATGGTGATCCACCGGCCCCGCTACGACGACTGGTCGTGGCCCAAGGGCAAGCTCGATCCGGGTGAGACGCTGCCGGAGTGCGCGGTCCGCGAGCTGCGCGAGGAGGTCCGCCTGGAGCTGCGGCCGGGCATCCCGCTGTGCGTGACCGCGTACGAGGTGCCCGGCAAGCGGGGCGTACGTCAGAGCAAGGAGGTCTGGTACTGGGCCGCCGAGGTCGACGGCCAGCGCGCCCTCCCCGACGGCGACGAGGTGGACGAGGTCCGCTGGGTCGGGCCGGACGAGGCTCGGCGGCTGCTGACGAACGACTCGGATCACGAACCGCTCGACCTGCTGCTGCGTGCCGCCTCCCGGGGGCGCCTGCGGACCGTGCCGCTGCTGGTGCTGCGCCACGCCAAGGCCAAGCCCCGCTCCTCGTGGTCCCGCGCCGAGCAGGACCGTCCGCTGGCGGCGACGGGCCGGCGGCAGGCGCTCGCCGTCGAGGGCCTCGTGGCGGCCTGGCGGCCGGAGCGGCTGGTCTCCTCCCCGTGGCGCCGCTGCGTGGAGACGCTGGCCCCGCTCGTGAAGTCCAGCCGGCTGGCGCTGAAGACCAAGGGCGCGTTCACGGAGACCACGGCCCGGGAGAAGCCCAAGAAGACCCGCAAGGTGATGGCCGAGCTCATGGGCCGCTCCCGGCCCCTGGTCGTGTGCACGCACCGGCCGGTGCTGCCGACGCTGTTCGAGGTGGTCGAGGACGCGGCCGCCGGCCAGGCGGACCGTGTGCTGCGGGCCCTGCCGACCGAGGACCCGTGGCTGCGGCCCGGCGCTGTGCTCGTGGCGCACCGCGCGCTCGACCTCGACGGCGACGTGGTGGCCGTCGAGGTCTACGACCCCTGGGACGACTGAGCCGCCCGCGCCGGCCTCGGCCCGCACGACCGGGCCACCGTTGAGCGGGCCCGCCCCCGGCCCTAGGCTCGGGTCATGGAGAACACCGCCGCCCAGAGCCAGCCCGAGAAGATCGTCCACGAGCGCCTCACGGTGACCCGGGACCCGGACCGTCAGCGCTTCGAGCTGCGCCAGGACGGGACCTTCATCGGGTTCCTCGGCTACGACCAGGAGACCGTGCGCGGCGCGGACGGCGAGGACACCGTGGTCCTGCGCCTGCAGCACACCATCGTCGACGAGCAGTTTGGCCGCCGCGGCTTTGCCCGCGCCCTCGTGACCATGGTCCTGGACCGGCTGCGCGCGGAGGGTGACCGGATCGTGCCCGAGTGCTCCTACGTGGAGGACTACCTGCGCCGCTACCCCGAGTACCAGGACATGGTGTTCCACGGCTGACCGGGGGCGGGGCCCTGCCCTGCCGGTACCCGCCTCCGCCGGGCCGTCGACGACGCTCAGCGCGTCCGCTCGGATCGCTAGAGTGGACCGGGTGAGCATCCCCACCCCCTACGAGGACCTCCTCGCCGACGTGATGGCCCACGGGGCCGTCAAGACGGACCGGACCGGCACGGGCACGCGCAGCGTGTTCGGCCGCCAGCTGCGCTTCGACCTGGCCGAGTCCTTCCCGCTGATCACGACCAAGCGCGTGCACTTCAAGTCGGTCGCGCTCGAGCTGCTGTGGTTCCTGCGCGGGGACTCGAACGTGCGGTGGCTCCAGGAGCGCGGCGTGCGGATCTGGAACGAGTGGGCGGACGAGGACGGCGAGCTCGGCCCCGTCTACGGCGTGCAGTGGCGCTCGTGGCCCACCCCGGACGGGGGCCACATCGACCAGATCGCCAAGGTCGTGGAGCAGATCCGGACGAACCCCGACTCGCGCCGGCACATCGTCACCGCGTGGAACCCCGCCGAGGTCGACGAGATGGCGCTGCCGCCGTGCCACGCGCTGTTCCAGTTCTACGTCTCCCCCGGTCAGGACGGCGCCCCCGGGCGGCTCTCATGCCAGCTCTACCAGCGCTCGGCGGACCTGTTCCTCGGCGTGCCGTTCAACATCGCCTCGTACGCGCTGCTCACGGTGATGGTCGCGCAGCAGACCGGGCTGACGCCCGGCGAGTTCGTGTGGACCGGCGGGGACGTGCACATCTACGCGAACCACGAGGAGCAGGTACGCGAGCAGCTCTCCCGCGAGCCGTACCCGTACCCGCGGCTGCGGCTGCGGCGCACCCCCGCGTCGATCTTCGACTACGACTACGACGACTTCGAGGTCCTCGACTACCGTCACCACCCCACCATCACGGCGCCGATCGCCGTCTGAGCCGAGGATGCGCAGCGACCCATGAGCCGGGCCACCCGTCCCACCGAGCCCGTGATCGCCATGATCTGGGCCCAGACCCCCGAGCGCGTCATCGGCCGCGACGGCACCATGCCGTGGCACGTCCCCGAGGACCTCGCCCACTTCCGGGCCCACACGCACGGCCACCCCGTGATCATGGGCCGGCGCACGTGGGAGTCGTTCCCGGCGCGCTTCCGCCCGCTGCCCGGGCGCACGAACATCGTGGTCTCCCGCACCCTGACGGCCACCGAGGAGGCCGGCGCGGAGCTGCGGGCCGCGGGTGCCGTCGTCGTGCCGGACTTCGGGGCGGCCCTGTCCGCCGCGGCCGAGGCCGACGGCTGTGACACCGTGTGGGTGATCGGCGGGGCGACGCTCTACGAGCAGGCCCTCGACGTGGCCTCCCGCGCCGAGGTGACCGTGATCGACGCGGACGTCGACGGCGACACGCACGCCCCGCTGCTCGACGCCCGCTGGCGGCGCACCGCCGTCGACCCCGCCCCCGACGCGTGGCTGGACTCCGCCTCCGGCCCGCGCCACCGCTTCGAACGATGGGAACGCGACTGACATGGCCCCGACCGACTCCGACCAGCGTCTGCTCTCCCCGCAGGCGGTCACGTTCCTCGCGCTCGTCGCCCTGCCCGTGCTGGCGTTCGTGTGCGCCGTGTTCGGGCTGATCCTCGTGCTGCAGGGCAAGACCACCGCCGGGCTGGTGTTCCTGCTCGTGCTGACCCAGGTGTTCGCCGTGGGCGGTCTCATCGCGTGGAACAAGCGGAAGCGCGCGCAGCAGGGCCGCTAGCTGTAGGAGGGCATGACGTTGTTGACTCGGGCCGGGGCCAACGAGGCCGGCGGGGCGTTCCCGCAGGAGGTATGAGGCCGATGGTAGTTGTAGTGGTTCACCCACACGGCCAGCGCCTCACGCCGAGC